>Ga0070729_10000299_pt1 | contig 115368 bp, 96 predicted proteins | sample tdDd472_FD_66725 | JGI IMG/M metagenome (GOLD analysis project Ga0070729, IMG submission 66725) | Marine sediment microbial communities from the Atlantic coast under amendment with organic carbon and nitrate - tdDd47.2 | ecosystem: Environmental > Aquatic > Marine > Coastal > Sediment | place...
CTTACATGCCGCCGTACACGCCTGACAACCGATGCATTTGTTCAGGTCGATGACCATCGCTACCTGTCGTTGGGTCATGATGATGCTTCCATAGTAGTGATCGTGCTGTTCTGCCACTCGTAGTCGGCGGCCAGAAAGTTATTCAATGTCACGACGACCCGGCAGAAAAATGACTCTTCGTTCTGCTCCTGAACCTCGTGCACGAGTTTAGGAACCCAGTTAGCCAGATGACGTTCAATAAAATCAGCCTGCGCCAACTGGAATGATTCAGGATCTTTGCCGTCGCTTAGTGCTACTGCCTCACCATAAGTGAGGTAGTGCATAAACTCGAGCTCGGTCGACAGATGATCAGGTGCCCAGGCAAACTTTTCGCTGAGTTCATAGCCGAAGTATTCGTAAAAGCGAACCAGCTCTTCACGCACACCGGCTTTCTGACCCAACTGCAAGTCTTCACGAACAGGCACCGGCGGGCCATCACTGCCCACTTCAAACATGCTGCTGTATGCGCGTTTCAGCTCATCGATATTTGCAGCACGATAGTCTTCGATCAGACGACGAATGCCCGGGACCTCGAACGGCAGATCACTGAGGTCAATGGATTGGTCACTGTCACGCACAGCCGATGTCACGTCATGCGGTGATGACATCAGATCCGACATCACTGCATAGGCCAGACAACGGGCAGCAGCACCTTTCGGGTCGCGCGCGGCGACACTGCGCTCCGGAGAGTCGGGTTGCGAACTCACCTGATAACTCTGAATACTCACACCTACCTCTTAGTAGTCTTTGCGGATATGAACTGTTCGGATACCAGTCTGGGAATCAAACGAAACCGAGCACCGCAGCTCTTCGTGCTTTAGACTGTTGTTCCCGGACATTGTGATTCCGGACACTGCGGGAAACCGAAGAATACCAGTAAGCCCTCTTTTTTAGCAGTACCCTCCGCCCATGATCAGCTACAACGACGCGCTAGACATCATTCTTGAGAACACCCCGCTGGCTGCCACCGAAGCGACAGCCCCTGTTGGCGGGCGCTTCGCCGCGACCGGCGTCGAAAGCCCGATAAACGTGCCCGGCTTCGCCAATTCAGCAATGGATGGCTATGCGGTGTGCTGTGCAACAGACGGACACGAGGGCGCCAAACTGCGGGTTCTGGGCATGGTGACCGCGGGGATGGCCGCGCCAACTGGCAATGCTGAGCCCGGCAGTGCCTGGGAAATCATGACCGGCGCGCCGGTACCCGATGGCTACGATGGTGTCATTCCGGTAGAACGAACCGGTCGTGATGGCGACACCGTGACACTGAATCAGGATGTAAAAAGCGGTGCCAATGTCCGCTTAGCCGGAGAAGATTTCAATCAGGGCGAAACAGTTTTACAGCCCGGCGAAAAGCTGACAGCCGAAACCGTAATGGGCCTCGCCGCGATCGGTGTGAATAGCATTGAAGCTTATCGCCAACCCAGAGTCGGTATTGTCACCACCGGCAATGAGTTGTCGGACAAAGAGCAGAAACTCGGCGCGGGCATGATCCACGATTCGAACCGACCGTTTCTGGAGAACGCCGTGGCACGTGCCGGCGCTGTACTCGCCGAAAGCTGTTCCGTAGTTGATGAGAAAGCGGCGCTGCAAGCAAAGGTCGCGGAAACAGCGAAGTCCTGCGACATCATTCTCACCACGGGTGGTGTTTCAGCCGGTCGTCTCGACTTCGTGCCATCGGCACTAGCGGAGCTCGGTGCTGAAATCCTGTTTCACAAAGTTGCGATTCGCCCGGGCAAACCGGTGCTGTTTGCAAAACTGCCCGACGGCACACTGGTGTTCGGCCTGCCCGGCAATCCCGTTGCTGTTGCCGCCTGCTTCCGCTTCTTTGTCACCGCCGCTATCCGGAGAATGCAGGGGCAAAGCCCAGAAACCTTCGAGGCCGCTTTCTTAGAGACCGAACACAGCAAACGGGCCGAGCTGCGTTTCTTCGGTAAAGCCGAACGCTACATTGATGATCAGGGCAAGCAATGCGTGCGTGTATTGCCCGGCCAGCAATCGTTCCGCATCCAGCCGCTAATGAAGTCAAACTGCTGGGTCATCATAGAAGAGAATCGCGACATCATCGCCGCAGGTGAAACGGTGCGAATAGCCCCGCTTTAAGAACACTGTGGGAAACCGGCAATTAGCCGGCAGCGAGCCCTGTCTCGCGCAGAATAAAATCAGCTATTGCCGGCACGTCGTCACGGATCAGGACCGGCAGCTCCACACCCTCTATTGCCACATCACTGACAATTGCGACCACGCCCTCACCGGTGATCTCCGGCGCATCCACCTCACTGCGTCGCAGTTCCAGACGCGGATGAGTGCCATGCTTGTAGCCTTCGACAAGCACCAGATCTACTTCACCAAGTTGTGCCAGCGCTTCATCGAAACCCGGCTCCGGCTCATCACCGAACTCACGGATATGAGCCCAACGCCGTCCGGACACCACCATCACCTCTGCAGCACCCGCTTCACGATGCTGATAGCTGTCCTTGCCGGGCTGATCCACATCAAAATCATGATGCGCATGTTTCAGCGTGGCCACCTTCAGTCCCCGCTGCGTGAACTGCTGAATCAACTCTACGACCAGCGTGGTCTTGCCCGAGTTTTTATAGCCCGCTATTCCGAATACCCGTTTCATTACTTCTTCCAGCCTGAGACTGACCTTTGTGATTGGCATTGATGAATATGGTGGCGCACAATAACCCCATAACCAAGTCTTTCCATCAAAAACCAACACAGACAGGAATGCCCGTGGACGACAGCAGCCTCTTTCTACTTCTTAGAAACATTCATCTGATCACCGTTGCCCTGACGCTGACCGGCTTTCTCTTGCGCGCCTACTGGATGCTGACAGACTCACCGCTTTTGTTTGCAAAACCGGTAAAGATTTTTCCGCACGTTAATGACACTGTATTGCTGCTGACCGCACTGGGTGCCGGTTACCTCAGCGGACAACTGCCGTTTCAGGACGCCTGGCTTACCGCAAAGTTAGTCGGCGTTGTCGCGTATATCGTGTTTGGTGCCTTCGGCCTGCATTACGGCAAGACCAAGAAACAGCGCATCATTTACCTGTTACTCGCTTTGGCATCATTCGGTTACGTCGTAGCTGTCGCCGCAACCCGCAGCCCGACACTCAGCTAAGAAGATTCATCTGGTCTAAGGAGATTCATTTGGCGTCACGCGGCGTTGCACGGAGTCTCGAAGCTACTCACGTATAAACATATACGCTCCGCGCTTCTCGTCTCCGCGCGCCTTGCCTGACACCAAATGACTCGTCCTTAGCAGTTAGAAAAAGGTTTCCGAAAAAAAGGCCCGGTTTGAATCGGGCCTTTCTATTGATAACTCCAAAGCTTCTCTGGTTATTCGCTGTCGCGTGTCAGCGGAAACCAGGATTTACTGGGGCTTCGCGACCCAGACTGAGCACCACCCGGCGGCAGCAACGGTTTTACCCGGGAAGATGGCGCAAGGACGATATGCGTCGCCATCGTTACCCTGTATCTGCAAGCAGTTTGCACAGTCGCTGCCTGCTTTAAAGGTGGGCCATTTTGCCGGATCCACATTGGCCGCGTTTTCGACATAGCCAAGCGCTTTAGCGGTAGGGTCATCAGCTGCCAGCTGCGGCAGATCGGCAGCCTGCGCCGATGAATTCAGAACCACCGCGCCTGCCGGCACAGCTACCGCAACGTTGCGCAAAAACTCTCTGCGGCTGACTTTTGACGGACCTTTCTTGATGTCGCTCATCTCACATCCTCGTAATGGCATTTCTGCCTGTTGTTAAGAATTACCAAATGAGAACCACTCTCATTTGGTTAGATTCGTTCTAAAAAGCATTTTAGCCAGTGATCCGGTCCCGCTCCATAGTGGCGAGCACTTATAAGGACAAGTCGCCAGGCCCACTCGAGAGCGACTGAGGAGCGACTGGGGCGGAAACCCCGCCCTTATTCATGTATCGGATTGATGTGTTACAAAATGTTACAAGGTGTTACCCGCCTGTAGATACAACCCAACGCCGGTCTAATAGAGTGCATTTTCAGGGGGTTAGACTAGTTCAACAGCTACAGGATCGACTCGGTCTGACACGCCGCTTGCGTGATGTCACAGAACCGCAGTGCTCCGCCCACTACCCTTCAATCTGCCGCTACCGGACACTTATATCAGTCCGATAGTAAATAACGACAAACAGGACGTACACCATGGATGTAAAAACGCTCTGCCTGGGACTGCTGAACAACGGCGATGCCTGCGGTTATGAATTGAAGAAAAAGTTTGAGTCATTGTTCAAGCATTTCTTCCCCGCCGGCTACGGCTCCATTTATCCGGCTCTGGCCGACCTGGCCGCGCAAGGCCTGGTGGAATGCGAGGAAATCCCGCAGACAGGCAAACCCGACCGCAAGGTGTACACCATCACAGAGAAAGGCCGCATGGCTTTCGAAGAAGCGTTGCAGAACACCGAGCCGCGCCATAAGCTGCGCTCCGACTTTCTCGCGATGATCTATTTCGCTGAACTGATTGACGAGAACCGCGTCTCTGAGTTGCTTGATGACCGCATCGAAGCTTTCCAGGATGCCGTCGAACATATCGCCAGCATCGAATCCGAAATGGGCAAGGAAGCCACTCCGGGTGCACGTTTTGTAGCAGGCTTCGGCTCTGTCGTTGCCAAAGCCGCCGCCGAATACATCGCATCGAACCGCCATCTTCTGACCGAAGAAGACGCTTCAGAAAAACTTCTGGCATCTGCACCGCAGCCTGCCGCACAAGCTATTGGCTAAGACTGCCGGTTAATTACAGCGAATTAACCGACACGCTAGTGAAGGGATATAGGGAAACCCCTGATGAACAAAATTAAAGAACTGATCGCAAAACAACCTTGGCTGCTCGCGCTGGCAGCCTTTGGTGTTGTTGCGGTATGGATGGCTACGGGCATGATCGCCGGTGAACCGGATACGGCTACCGAGTCCGGTGCGTCTCTGGGTGAAAGCGGTGCACCGGTTGCGGTGCAGGTTGCCTCTCAGCAGGCCATCCCGGTCACCCGTTACATCAATGTTTACGGCAACAGTGCACCGGCGCGTTCTGTCGATCTCGCGATTGAAACCGAAGGCCGTGTGGAAGAAGTTCTTGCCCGTCGCGGCCAGCAGCTGAAAGCCGGTGACCCGATCCTGCGTCTTGATCTGCGTGACCGTAATGCCAAGATTCTGCAGGCTAAAGCCTCTGTGCGGGAGCATCAGTCTAAATACGATGCCCAGATCAAACTACAGGACGACGGCTACGTCTCCGAAACCCAGCTTGCCGAAACGCTGGCAATGCTTGAGTCTGCACGTGCTGATCTGACACGCGCACAACTCGATCTGGAGAACATGACCGTGCGCGCACCATTTGACGGCGTGCTCCAGGAACGCGAAGTAGAAGTGGGTGACTTCATCCGCACCGGCGACATGATCGGCACCTTCGTCGATAACACCAGCATCATCGTCACCGGCACCATCGCCGAACAGGAAGCCAGCAAAGTTAACGCCGGCGACAAAGGCCAGGCGAAGCTGGTTACCGGGCAGAATGTTGATGGCGTAGTTCGTTATGTTTCACCGGTTGCTTCCCGCGAAACGCGTACCTTCATGGTAGAACTGGAAGTACCGAACACCGATGGCAGCCTGCCAGCAGGTGTTACGGCAGAACTGCTGTTGTCCGCTGGTGAGGTTATGGCGCATCGCCTGTCTCCGGCATTGCTGACACTGGACTCTGAAGGTGAGATTGGTGTGAATACCGTCGACGAGTTCGACCGCATCGAATTCCACCGTGTTGAGATTGTGCAATCCGGTAACAACGGCATCTGGGTTTCCGGCCTGCCCTCCGTTGCTCAGGTAGTTGTAGTCGGTCAGGGTTATGTTTCGCAGGGACAGCAGGTGCTCCCCAGCGCAACTACCGATGACACTGCACTGGCCTCTGAAGACATCGATGAAATGGAGCAGCTGAAGTGATTAACGCCATCGACTCAATAGTCGGTCGCAGTCGTACCATGATGATCGCGTTTATCGCGATCGTTATTGCCGGCATCGCCTCCTACTATGCGATTCCGAAAGAAGCGGAACCCGATGTTTCGTTTCCGTATATCTATGTCCAGATTACTCTGGACGGCGTCTCTCCTGAAGATTCCGAACGCCTGCTCGTACGCCCGATGGAACAGGAACTGCGCGATCTGGACGGCCTCAAGGAAATGATTGGGTCCGGTTCTGAAAACAGTGCCAGTGTAACCCTCGAGTTTGACCCTGATATCGATGTAGATCAGGCGCTGATCGACGTGCGCGAACGCGTTGACCTCGCCAAAGCCAAACTTCCTGCTGACGCCGAAGAACCCCGCGTCTTCGAAGTGAAGTTCTCAAAATTTGACCCGATGATGGTGCTGATCCTCAACGGTGATGCTCCGGAACGTGTACTGACCGCCGTTGGCCTCGCAATCAAAGAAAAAGTTGAAGGTCTGACCGGCGTCATGGAAGTAAACCTCGTCGGTACCCGCGAGGAATTACTTGAAGTCACCATCGATCCGTTAACGATGGAAAGCTACGACCTTTCGCCGCAGGACGTATTGAACTTTGTACAGAACAACAACCGCCTGGTCGCTGCCGGCGCACTGCAGAATGAGCAGGGGCGCTTTGCCGTAAAAGTGCCCGGCATCATTGAATCACCGGACGACGTACTTAATCTGCCCATCAAGGTTGAACAGGGTCGCGTAGTCCGCTTTAAAGACATCGCAACCGTTAAACGCACCTTCAAAGACCGCGACAGCTATGCGCGTCTGAACGGCAACACGGCGATCGCGCTGGAGATTGTCGCGCGTAACGGCGAGAACATGCTTAACACTGCGACTCAGGTGCGTGAACTGGTAACGGAGATGTCACCTGCCTGGCCGCCGGGCGTTGAAGCCACATTTACCCGCGACAAGAGCTATTACATCTCGCGCAATATCTCGACGCTGATGAACAACGTGGCTACGGCCATTGTTCTGGTGTTCATTGTGCTCATCGGCATTCTCGGTATTCAGAACGCACTGCTGGTTGGTCTGGCTATTCCCGGCTCTTTCTGCGCCGCCTTCATCCTGCTCAACTCAACGGGTCAGACCGTAAACATGGTCGTGCTGTTCGCAATGATCATCGCCGTGGGCATGCTCGTAGATGGCGCGATTGTTGTGACCGAACTGGCCGACAGAAAAATGGCCGAGGGCGAACATCGCCGTCACGCCTACACCGATGCCGCCAAACGCATGGCATGGCCGATTATCGCTTCCACTGCGACTACCCTCGCAGCCTTCCTGCCGCTGGTTTTCTGGCCGGGACTGACAGGCGCGTTCCTGAAATACATGCCGATCACACTGATATTCGTGCTGACGGCGTCGCTCGCGATGGCGCTGTTGTTCGTACCCACCCTTGGCACCATGTTCGGTCGCCCGGGCGCCTTCAACGAACAAATCCGTCAGAACCTGATTGCTGCTGAATCGGGTGACATGAGCAAGATCACCGGCTTCACCGGCGGCTATCTGCGTTTCCTCGACAAGAGCCTTGAACACCCGGTGCGCAACCTCGGCGTCATCACGGCGTTGCTCATCGCTCTTTACTGGGCCTACGCTGCATTCGGTAACGGCATCAACATGTTCCCGTACATCGAACCGAATAACGGCAGTATCGATATTCGTGCCCGCGGCGACCTGTCACCGGCCGAGAAAGACTCACTGGTACGTCAGGTTGAAGAACGCGTTTACGGTATTGACGGCATCGAACACTACTATGTGAAGACCGGCAAGATGGCCCGCGGTTCTGCACCTGACCTGATCGGTGCTATCCGCATCAACTTCACCAATTGGCGTCTGCGTCGCCCGGCTTCCGAAATCGCTGATGATATTCATGAGCGGACCAAAGACATTGCAGGGATCGTGACCGAGATCCGTCTCGAAGGCCGCGCGCCGCAAACCGGTAAGCCTATCGATCTTGAAGTTGCAGCAGACGATATGGGTCTGCTGAAAGAAACTGCTGACCGCATTCGCCGCGAACTCGAACAGATTCCGGGTGTAATCAATGCGGAAGATACGCGTCCGTTGCCTGGCATCGAATGGCAACTGAAAGTGGATCGTGCCGAGGCCGCCAAGTTCAATGCCGACGTCACCGCGGTAGGCAGCATTATTCAGCTGGTTACCAACGGTATTAAGGTCGGCGAGTACCGCCCGAACGACGCAGATGACGAGATGGATATCCGCGTGCGCTTCCCTGCCAACGAACGCAGCCTGCAGCGCCTGTCTGAACTGCGTATTCCGACCGGTCAGGGCTCAGTGCCCATCGGCACCTTCGTGAAGTATGAACCACGTGATGCAGTACCCACGATCATGCGCACGGACCGCCGCCGCACGCTGCTGGTACAGGCCGACCTTGAACAGGGCACGCTTGTAGCACCGGTGCAGGAAGAACTGATCAAACGTATTGAAGCGCTGAACCTTGATCCCACTAAAGTGCAGCTGCGCTTCAAAGGCGGCGTTCAGGATGAAGCGGAAACTATCCAGTTCCTGTCGAGAGCCTTCATTATGGCGCTGACGCTGATGGCGATTATTCTGGTGACGCAGTTCAACAGTATTTTCCAGTCATTCCTTATTCTGACCGCCGTGGTGTTCTCGACCGGCGGTGTACTGCTGGGTCTGTTGATGACCAACCAGGTGTTCAGCCTGGTGAACTGCGGCATCGGTGCTATTGCGCTGGCCGGTATTGTGGTCAATAACAACATCGTACTGATCGACACCTTTAACAAGGTGCGCGAAACAGCCGGCAGTGCCAAAGAAGCGATCATGCGGACCTGTGCACAGCGCATGCGCCCGGTGATGCTAACCACTATTACGACGATTCTCGGCCTGCTGCCTATGGCTGTAGCACTGAACGTAGATCTAATTAACCGCGACATCTACTTCGGTGGTCCCAGCACCCAGTGGTGGAAACAGATGGCCTCATCAATCGTCGGCGGTTTGTTCTTTGCCACCATTTTGACGCTGGTACTGACACCGAGCATGCTGATGATTCAGGCCAATGTGTCACGCAAGTTCCGCGAACGCCGCAATAAACGCAAGGCACAGCAGGAAACCCAGACCAGCGCCGCATAAGCGCCGTTTCTGAAACGTAGTTTTAAGCGAATATTCGGGATACCCTGCGTATCCCGCAGCGCAGGATACCGTCAATGCTCCCTGACGCATTGGAAGCCTTCTTCCGGCACAACCAGGAGATTTTGTGGCTGACCACACTGTGCATCGATCTCGGTTTTACCGTGTTGATGTTCCGGTTGTTCGGTCGCGAAGGCCTGCTCGCCTGTATCGTCCTCGCGATTCTGCTCGCTAATCTGCAAGGCCCGAAGCTCACCACTATTTTCGGTTTTGAAACCAGCCTCGGGGTGATTTTCTACTCCGGTATCTTCTTCGCCACCGACCTGCTCAGCGAGAAGTGGGGGCGTGAGGAAGCCAGCAGAGCAGTGATGATCGGGTTTCTCGTCAGCATCATCACAGTAGTAATGCTGAGCATCTCCCTGCTCTATGAGCCATCCACCCGGCCGCAGACCGCCGAGTTCTCCGCCCGCATCCACGAATCGTTTATCAACATTGTGGATTTCACACCGCGCTTTGTATTCGGCTCGCTGATTGCTTATCTGATCAGCCAGCAACTCGACGTGTACATTTTCCATCGCATCAAACAGGCCACCAAAGGCAAGCACCTCTGGTTGCGGAACAACCTGTCGACAATGACTTCCCAGACTGTCGACACGCTGATCTATTCGCTGATTGTCTGGTGGGGCGTGGTCGACCTGCAGACTGCTCTGGCTCTGGGTGCGGTCAAGTTTGTATTCAAGATCGTCATTGCAGCCATCGATACGCCGTTTATTTACTGGGCACGCAACTGGGATCACGCGAACGACAAGGCTGCTGAGGTGAGACAAGCGTCATGAGCGACAATGCCATCGTTACTCTCACCACTGACTTCGGCCATAAAGGTCCGTTTGTCGGTGTGATGAAAGGCGTCATTCTGAGCCGGTTACCCGATGCGCGCATCATCGACCTGACGCATGAGATTCACGCCCACTGGCCCGCTGAAGGCGGTTTCTGGCTGAGTCGCTCGCATGGCTATTTCCCTGCCGGCACCGTGCATGTAGCTGTCGTGGACCCCGGTGTCGGCACCTCCCGCGACATCATCGCCGCAGAGTTCGACGGCCAAACTTTCCTGGCACCGGATAACGGCATTCTTGCCCATATTCTTGGTGACACACCGTCGGTACCCGTTTATAAACTGGGTCCCGCATGCCGTGAACAGTTAAGCGGTGGCGAGATCAGCGCAACCTTCCACGGTCGTGATCTGTTTGCGCCATTGGCTGCAGAAGTCGCCGCCGGACGATTGAAGATCAGCAAAATTGGTGAGCAGGTTTCCGAAATCACACCCTCTTTGGTCGAGGACCCGGTAGTCGATAACGGCAAGATTCAGGGTGCCGTGGTTGCGGTAGACAGCTTCGGCAACTTAATCAGCAATATCGATGGCGCCCTGCTGACTTCACTGAAAAAACCGGTAGCCCGCTGTGGCGGTAAAACGCTGAAACTGCAGGACACCTATGGCCGCAGTCAGCCAGGCGAACTGCTGGCGCTGATCAACTCTTTCGGCGTGGTCGAGATTGCCCGTGCTGAAAGCAGCGCAGCTGACTATCTGGGGCTGGGACTGGGCGCGCCTATAGTTATTTCCGGCGACGCTTAGCCTGCCAATTCAGCCTTTTCGAGCTTGGCCCAGGAATCACGCAGGGTAATCACGCGGTTAATAACCGGCACCTCGCTGCCGTCGCTGCGGCTGTCTGCGACAAAATAACCGGTACGCTCAAACTGCACAGGCTCGGTCGATGACAGATCCGCCAACGAAGCCTCAAGCTGACAGCCGGTCAGCACTTCAAGAGAGACAGGGTTCAGATCGTCCAGCCAGTTATCACCGACACCGGCTTTTGCTTTGGCAAACAGGCGGTCATACAGGCGCACTTCGGCTTCTATAGCATGAGCACAGCTGACCCAGTGAATAGTGCCTTTTACTTTACGGTTGGCATCAGGCATACCACTGCGGGTGGCAGCGTCGTAGGTGCAGTGAAGCTCGGTGATATTACCGTCGGCATCCTTGATGACATCTTCACACTTGATGATGTAGGCATTGCGCAAACGAACTTCGCCGCCCGGCTTTAAGCGGAAGAACTTACGGGGAGCTTCCTCCATAAAGTCGTCCCGCTCAATGTAAATCTCACGCGCGAAAGTAATCTGACGCTCACCTTTCTCCGGCTGTTGCGGATGATTGGCTGCAGTCAGCACTTCTTCCTCACCTTCGGGGTAGTTGGTCAGCACAACCTTCAGCGGCTTCAACACTGCCATCGCCCGATTAGCATGCTCACCGAGATACTCACGTACAGAGTTCTCCAGCACACCCATCTCGATAATGTTCTCTTTCTTCGTCACACCAATACGGGAGCAGAAGTCGCGCAAGGCCGCGGCCGGGTAGCCACGGCGCCGCATTCCGGCAATAGTCGGCATTCTGGGGTCATCCCAGCCATCAACCAGCTCCTGCTCAACGAGCTGCGCCAGTTTGCGCTTACTGGTGACGGTATAGGCCAGATTCAGGCGTGAGAACTCGTACTGATGCGGACGAGCCGGCAGGTCACAGTTGTCGACCACCCAGTCATAAAGCGGGCGGTGATCTTCAAACTCGAGCGTACACAGCGAATGGGTAATTTCTTCCAGCGCGTCGGTCGCCGCATGGGCAAAGTCGTACATCGGATAAATGCACCAGGCGTCATCCGTGCGTTGATGAGCCGTATGACGAATGCGATACAAGGCCGGATCGCGCAGGTTCATGTTGGGCGAAGCCATATCTATCTTCGCACGCAGCAGCTTCTCACCATCTGCGAATTCGCCTGCCTTCATGCGTTCAAACAGCTCGAGGTTTTCTTCAACACTGCGCTCGCGGTACGGACTATTCTGACCCGGCTCGGTCAGCGTGCCACGCTGGTCACGAATCTCCTCGGCAGACAGGTCGCAAACATAGGCCTTACCCTGTCGAATCAGCTCCAGCGCACACTCATAGAAGCGGTCGAAGTAGTCGGACGCATGAGTCAGACGATCACCCCAGTCGAAACCGAGCCAGCGCACATCTTCGATAATCGCGTCGGCGTACTTCTGTTCTTCTTTTACCGGATTGGTGTCGTCAAAACGAAGATAGCAGCTGCCCTTGTACTCGGCGGCGATACCGAAGTTCAGGCAGATCGACTTGGCGTGACCGATGTGCAGGAAACCGTTAGGTTCCGGCGGAAAACGGGTCATTACGCTCTGATGGCGGCCGGCAGCCAGATCATCGTCAATGATGTGACGAATGAAATCTTTCCCTTCGGCTTTGCCAGCTGATTTTGTGTCTTCGCTCATAGGTTTAATTTTACATCGGAGAGGTAGTCGCGGCGCGAGTATATCCCAACCGGAGGGCTTAATCTGAGCCGCTGACAGTCTCTTCCCCGCCTTTGGGATTCTGAGTCAGAATCACCCCGCCCAGAATCAGCACCAGCGCAATAATAATCGACGCTGTCAGCTCTTCATCCAGCACCACCACACCAAGCCATACCGCCCACAACGGTATAAGGTAGTTGAACAAAGAGGCAAAGCGGGGGCCGGCGCCGCGCACCAGCCAGAAATACAGAATGGTGGTAAGCGCCGTTCCCACGACGCCCAGTATCACCAGCGCGGCCAGGGGTTCTTGTACCGTCGCCGGATCTGGCAATGGCGCGTCGAGCAGCGCCAGCGGCACTGTCATCGCGGTAGATAAAGTCAGTACAGCGGTCGTAGTAACTATGGGGTTGGTTTCGGGAATCTTGGCGGTGAGGACACTCGAAATAGCGTAGCCAATCGCGGCACCGACGATCGCCATCTCATAAATAAAACTGGATGACTTACCGCCAAGAGCCAACAGCGAATCCGGCCCGATCAGTACCACCACACCAAGGAATCCGAGCACAAAGCCCGCCAACTGGCGCAAACCGATGCGGCCTTCAGGCAAGGCAAAGTGCGCGATGACCACAACCCACAGCGGCGTCATCGCGACCAGAATACTGGCCAAGCCGGAGTCGACATGCTGCTGCCCCCACGCAATCAGCGTGAACGGTATGCAGTTACCAATGAAGGCTATCGCCAGAAAGTACAACCAGCGGGTTTTGTCACGCGGCAAGGATTGCTTGCTAAGCAGCAGAGCCACATACATAGCCGCTGCGCCGAGCAACAACCTGCCGGCAGCAACCTGCAGCGGCGTAAAACCGCGCAGTGCCAGTGCAATCAGCATGTAGGAGGAACCCCACATCACCGTCAGTGCACCGAGCACCACCCAGTGTGCGGGTTTGATCTGAAGAGTCATAAACCCATATTACTTCAGGCTTACTGGTTCAAAGCGGTTATTTCAGACCGAGGGCGCCCGGGTTCATCAGATTATCCGGGTCAAGCAGTGCTTTAAACTCTGTAACCATCTTGCGCACTTCAGGCTTACGGGTTTCCAGATACGGATAGTCCTTACCGATCTGGAAGTGACTGGCACCGTTCTGCAGGCACAAGTCACTGAGACGCTGTTTGATCTCTTTCACCAGCTTCCGACCTTCCGGATTGTCCGGATGAGTCGGCACATTCGGCAACAACCGCGCCGGATACACCCGCTTGTGATAAATACTTTGCGCGTCCTTCCACAGGAAGGTCGGCTCATAGATAAAAGCATTGGTGCTGAAGAACATCAGCATGCGGGTCAGTTGCACACCGTGCTGCTCCATTCTGTCCTTGTACTCGGCAGCCAGAGCTTCGAACTCGGCGTGATGCTTGAGCAGTTTGGAGAAAGGAATGACGCCGTGGGTCGGCTTCCACAGCTCACCTTCCGGACCAAGAATGGGCAGCATCTCCATAAACGGTTCTGCATTGAAGTAGGTCGGGATGGAGTTGGCCACCTCCGCACCGTACTGACTGGCAATCTTCCGGACTTCAGCGAGCTTTGCCTTCGCCTCGGTGTCGTTTACGCCTTCGGTGCTGAAGTGCGCAGAGTACACAGCATTTTTCAGGAAGTTACGGCCAGCCATGCCCATCTTCGCCAGTTGCAACATGCCGTCCACCGGATTCTTGGCTGACAGGAACACCGACTTGGCAGCCTCAAAGGGGTTGGCTGTCTGCATACGTGTGAGCGCAGTTTCCTGCTGCCGAGGGTCCAGGCCGAAGTTCTGCGAAACTACGCCTAGCTTGGCGATCTCCATCATCGCTTTCAGGGCACTTTCGCCATCAGGGAAGCCATACGATGCCGCTGCAAAACCCATCGGACGCTTCATCAGGCGCAGACTCATACGCGCTTTGATACCAAACGCACCCGCATCACCGACAAACAAGCCGGCAAGGTCGGGTCCGTAGAAACGGAAGAACGAGTTTGCACCCTCACCGCCTGCAGAGCCTGTCGAAACCATTTCGCCACTGGCCAGAATCACATCCATGCTGGTCAGCGTTTCGGCGGATACGCCGTAAGTGCCGGAACCGTAGTTCACCGCATAGTGCGACATCGAGCCGCCAACAGTTGCGGCCAATCCGGAGAACGGTCCCCACATAGGTGCCCGCAGACCACGCGCCTTAAGCGCGTCAAACATTTCTGCCCAGGTCACACCGGGCTCAACGGTAACGAACATGTCATCTTCGTTGATCTCGATACCCTTCAGACGCGAACTGTCGATAGTGATCATGTGTGACTGACCGGGCAGGAAGCCGTCTGTATAAGACGCGCCGCCGCCACGGAGCACCATAGGCACCTTGTGTTCAGCACACAGCCGCACCAGCTGTTGTAACTCGTCAACGGAGCCCGGGCGGGCTACTGCATCAGTGAGATGGTCGGCCTGACGATAGACGTCAGTCGAATAGAAAATCAGCGACTCTTCGTCGCGCAACAGGTTTTCGCTACCGAGCAGGTTTTCAAGTTTGCTCAGCAATTCTGCGGGTACAGGGGTGGTGCTCATAGCAGCATCCTTCAGGACTGTTCTTATTAGGTAGTTCAGGCAGTATTTTATGCCAAGAACAATAAAGCCGCCTCGCTATCAGCGGGCGGCTTCACAGTACAGTCACAGCCGGCACATTCGGAAGCCGGACAGACAACTTGTTATAACAAAGGCTTAGCTGCCTTTCAGTTCTTCCAGAGCGCTGCGGGCATCTTCGATGCCGGTAAAATCGTCCTGCGTTTCATTAACGGCCCGGCTCAACTGCTCCAGCGCACCACCTTTGTTGCCAACCGCCTTGTAGGCCATGCCAAGGTGATAGCGCAACACCGGCACCTGATCTGCAGCATCAACCGCCTGCTCAAGATAGGGAATAGCCTGGTCGAAATTACCCAGGCGGTAGTGCAGCCAGCCTACGGTGTCGAGGAAAGCGGGATTATCCGTTTTATCCAGCTCAGCCTGCTCGACCAAGTCCAGCGCATACTTCAGGCTATCCTCATCCTGACGATAGTCAGCAATTAGTGCTCCGAGATTGTTCACCACGGCAGGCATATCCGGGTTCTGCTCCAGCAAACCCTGATACATTTCGATCGCATCGTCGATACGGCCTTCACGCTCATAAGCAGTACCAAGCAGCAAACCCAGTTGCTGGTTACCCGGAATGGCTTCGATGCCCTGCTCGTAGATTTCAATCTGCTTATTGATATCACCGGACTGCATGCTCGCCAGACCGGTGTATGCCGGCAACCAGGCTTCATTTTTCTCCAGTGCCGCCATCAGCGTTTGCTCAGCACCGGCAACGTCGCCGGTACCCGCCTGAATACGGCTTAACAAAGTCTGGGCGTGCAGCTGATCCGGATACTGGCTGATATGCGCTTCCAGTTTGCTCTGGGCTGCCGCCTCACCTTCGGTAGCAGCAATTGCGGCGATATAACCCTGCAGTGCCTCGGGAGAAGCAGGGGCCAGCTCCAGTGACTTGCGGAAGTTCTCTTTCGCTTCCGGCGCTTTTTCTTCAACCTGAAGCACACCACCCAACAGGTAGTAGCCCAGTGCTGTAGGCTCACCGGCTGCCAACAGGCGACGCGCTTCGGTTTCGGCACCGGCAACATTCTTCCGATTCACCAGCAGGCCAATCAGCATCTGCGAGGCACGCTCATCAGTCGGGGCAACTTTAAGACGATTGCGCAGAATAAGTTCCGCTTCGTCGAACTGTTCATCCGCAAACAGAATCTGTGCCAACTCCATTGCGGCAGTAGAGTTTTCCGGATTGATGTCCAGCACCCGGCGATAAGCTTCTTTTGCCAAAGTGCGGTCACCTGCCTGTAGATGAGTACGAGCCAGCAGGTATTGAGCACGCTCCTGCTCCGGTTCTTTGCGCAACACATTGCGGAAGTCGGTTACTGCCTGACGATAGTCTTCATCGATCAGCGCCAGACCACCATGCATCATCAGCGACTCAATGTTGCCGGAATCCACAGCAAGCACTTCGTCAATATAGACACGACCTTCATCAACCTTGTTGTCACGAAGCAGAATTCTTGCGATCTGGTTCTTGGCCGTCAAAGCCTCATCCGAGTTGCCGGCATTCTCGGCAACTTTCAGATAGACGGTCATAGCTTCGTCACTGCGCTCGGTAGCTTCAAGCAAGCGACCTTTGGCGAGATACAGACCGTAGCCTTCCGGTGATGCCGCTATAAATTCGTTCAGCGTAGTCTCGGCAACCTCCGGACCACGCACGTTTGCCAGAAACTGCACCAGCGCCACACGGGCAGACAGGCTGTCGGGTTCTGAGTCAACGATATCGCGCAGAGTTTGCTCTACGTCATCAACACGACCCTGACTCAGCAGGAACTGTGCTTTGCGATAGCTGTAGCTGCGCTCTTCAGGGTAAGCCGCAATCAGAGCATCGTATTCGGCTTCAACTTCATCGACCTTACCAAGACGCTCCAGAATGCTGATCTTCACCAGTCGCAGTGGACGCTTATCTTCTACCTTGTCCATGCTGCCGTTCAGAATTGCGAGTGCCTGATCCGGGTCGTCGGCAGCAACTACACCGACCAGCAGAATAACCGCGTCACCCTTTTCGGGAGCTTCAGCAATAATGGCCTCAAGGTCTTTCTTGGCGGCTGCGAGATCGCCGCTTTGGGCTGTCATGCGGGCCGCAAGAATGCGGGCATCAATATTTTTCGGATCCTGCTCCAGGGCAATATCAATTTCGCTCCTGGCTTCACCGTCCATACCGGCAGCAACATACAAGGCAGCGAGTTTGATTCGCGCCTCAAGCAAGTTGGGATCGGTATCGACGGCGATTCTCAGGTTGTTGAATACACCCTGGAAGTTGCCCTGCTTTTCATGAATCTGTGCCAACAGCCAGCGGGCTTCGGCATTATTGGGACGAATCTGAATCGAGTTTTTCGTCTCCAGTTCAGCCTTGACGTAGTCGCCTTCGTCAAACAGCTTTTGTGCTTCAGTAAGGTAGGCTGCAGCGCGCTCTTCCGGCGAGGTACAAGCCCCAAGTACCGCCAGTAGTGCTATAGCAAAAGTCCGTACAAACAGTTTCTGATTCATCATCAGCAATCCCCGACATGTGTCGTTTAATGTTGTTATTACCGGCGCCTCCCTGTCGGTCACCGGCTTAGTAATTTGTGCCCGCTTAACTTCTAGCGATTGGCGAGATTATCGGCACCAGCTGCAATACAGGCGCGCAGGCTTTCCAGACAACGGCCGGCAGTCTGGCCGTCCCACAGGTCCGGACGGCGGCCGGCAGGCCAGTCACCGGACAAGGCTTTAGCCATTTCCGCTGACAAAGTTTCGGGGGTCACCAGCTTGTTAGTGCCCTCGGTGATTGTAGCAGGGCGTTCCGTATTGGGACGCAGTGTCAGACATGGAATACCCAGATAGGTCGTCTCTTCCTGCAGGCCACCCGAGTCAGTAATTGCCATAGCTGACGAACGCACCAGATTCATAAACTGGATATAGCCCAGCGGCTCGATAATTTTGACACCGTCAATCGACGCCAGTTCATCCATAAGCCCGAACTTCTCGAGGTTGCCGCGGGTACGCGGGTGAATAGGAAACACCAGTCCAACCGATTCGGCTGCTTTGCGGATCTCACCAATCAACGTCTTAAGAGTATCTTCCTGATCAACATTCGACGGGCGGTGCAGCGTTACCACGGCATACTGCTTCTCGGTCAGGCCGAGGTCATTCATTGTGATATCGGCTTCGATACGGTCCCGCATCAGTTCGTATGAGTCGAGCATGATGTTGCCGACACGCTCTACACGCCATGAGGGAATGCCTTCATGGGCGAGATGCTCATCGCCATCCGGTGAAGGCGTCCATAACAAATCACTGATCGCATCGGTAACGAGACGATTGATTTCTTCCGGCATCGAACGGTCGCCACTGCGCAGCCCGGCCTCCAGATGCACCACGGGAATGTGCAACTTGGCACACACCATCGCCACAGCGGCAGTCGAGTTCACATCCCCCACCACGACTACCCAGTCAGGCTTGGCCTCCATAGCCACCTGCTCATACTTGATCATCACGTTGCCGGTCTGTTCGGCGTGCGAGCCACTGCCCACCTCGAGATGATAGTCAGGCTTCGGCAGACCCAGATCGTCGAAGAACGCATCCGACATATTGGCATCGTAATGCTGGCCGGTATGGACCAACTTCACTTCAAAGTCGTCAGCGGCGGTCAATGCGTGATACAGCGGAGCGACCTTCATAAAGTTCGGGCGGGCCGCAGCAATCAGATGAATCAAAGATGCCATAGATATAGTCCTGCTTAGTCAGAAAGGGTCCGCAACGGCGCGTCAGCCTGCGGAATAAAGTAGTTAATCTTCGGATAAACATCGCGCAGATACTGAGCCAGCTGCTCGTCAGCCTGCTCGATATCAGCCACGTCGGACAAACCTGTCGTCAGGCGCACCAACGCACCGTCGGTACGGTTCTTAGTCAAGGCATCCTGGAACATGTACCACTTCACCAGATACTCGTTGGTCAGATTACGGCCACGCTGCTCGAACCAGTAGTAAACAACCTGACGCTCTTTGCCCATCGAAATAACGTGGCGATTCACCATCAGCGGTTCGCCGTTCGGACCGACGTTGTCGATCTTAACGACACTCTGGCTTTCGGTAGTCCAGCCACCACCCGGCAGACAGGCCGCCGGCGAGTGAATCGAAGCACCTTTACGCTGCGAGTCGTAGTAAGCGATATAGAGATTTACGGGTGAACGGTCGCCCGGACGCCAGTAGTTCGCCAACAGATAGTCATCGAACTTCAGCACGTCGATGAATTCCTGCTCCATCGCCGTTTCGTTACCGCGCCAATCGGCAATAACCAGCGGGAACGAGCTCAGCGGAGCACGCTCCGGCACCTGCTCCGACTGCGACTCGATGCTGAGGCTGTAGAAGCAGCCGGCAATCAGAATCGCCAGCGATGCCCAAACGGGTGCGGCTACAGGCGGCTTCGGCGCAAATGCTTTGAAGTTGTCCAGCGGCGGTACGTCGACAGCGAATACGTCCATCAACTTGCGCTTCGAGAACTTGGCAAACAATGCCATCTCGAGAAACAGGATACCGACACAGGCCATAAACACGACCCAGCCTTCGAAGTCGTGCAAAACACCACGTGCTGCTGAGATGCCGAAATGCTCTACCGAGATACCGATGATGCCGATGCGAATACTGTTCATCATGATCGTGATCGGAATACTCGACAGGAAGATAAAGATCTTGTGCCAGGTCTTGCCGACGTAAATCGCCGCGCAGAGAAAACCGAAACTCATCAGCGGGAACAGATAGCGCAAGCCGCTACAGGCCTCGACAACCTGCAACTGGAAATCACCAAGGTCGATCACGTTACCTTCAAGGTATACGCTGATGCCCGCCGCTCTGACGAAGAACACACCGATCTCAGATGAGATTAGCTGCAGTTCACTCGACAAACTGTTGTAAAGGAAGTTGGGCAGCGGAATCATGAACACCAGATAGGTAAGTGGCACCCACAACACTTTGAGACCGCGCAAGCCTGTGGCTGTGATGACCAGCCCCCACAACGCCAGCAGGAAACCGTACTGGAGGATCACATAAACCGCGCTCAGCTCGCCCAGTACCCAGGCGAAGATGCTGCCGAGCACGACGACCGGCCCCAGCCAGGAAGCGGAAACATTCGCTGCACGGAAGTCATCCGCTTTCAGCAGTAACAGGTAAGCAGCAACGAACGGAATAAGGTACCCGTGGTTGTACTCTTCCTTCTCCGACCACCAGTTCTCCATGAGATACAGTGCGTCGCGGAACAGGAAAGCGACGCACCCCAGCGCCGCAATGGTCACCAGCCACGGCAGGATTGCTGCCGACCGGGAACCAGCCTGTATGTTATTTGTCCCTGTATCAGTATTCGTCATTTTCTCTTTCTAATTATTGAGCATTACTTAAATAAAGTATTACTCGGTTTTTTCGCCATTCAACCCCAATAGAATGGCTTCCATACGTTTGGCAAGCACCTTACGGTCGAAGTTCTCTTCGACAAAGCTGCGACCTGATTGTCCATACTTGTCGGCCAACGCTTTATCGTCAGCCAGCTTCACGACTGCCTCTGCAAGCTCAGCGGCGTTCTCCGGCTCAATGCAGATACCGCCGTCTGCAGACTCAACCAGCGCCTGCGCCTCGCCCCTCACACCCAGCACGATCGGGCGACGCATCGCCATGCTTTCAACAATCTTCGAAGGCAGCACAGTCTTAAACAAGTCTTCGTTCTTCAGCAGCACCAGGCTGACATCGGTTACCGCCCAGATAGAAGGCATAGCGTCTTTCGGCATCTGATCCAGCATGATCACATTGTCGAGCTGCATTTCCTCACGCATTTTCGTGAGCTTCTCTTTCTCTGCACCGTCGCCAACCATCAAGAACACAATGTCGTCCCGGTCACGCAGCTTATCGGCGGCTTCCAGAATGGTATGCAGCGCATGAGCCATGCCGTGAGTACCCACATAAGCAGCAACGGTCTTGCCTTTCAGACGACTGTCTACTGCGTCTTCATCACGGGGTACATCAGGATTATAGAACGACAGATCGACGCCGTTCTTAATGACATGAATGCGGCTCTCGGGCACATCGCGACCTGCGATGTGCGATACAAACGAATCGGTGACCGATACAACCGCATCGGCTTTGCGGTACATGAACGACTCAAGACCTTCGGTTGCCTGCACCAGCTTACCGTTCTTAATAGCGCCTACAGCAATCGCAGACTCCGGCCAGAGGTCGCGGATTTCCAACACCCAGCGGGCACGTTTCATACGACTGACAAAATAGCCGGCAAGTCCCGCAAAAAACTGCGGCGAGGTTGATACCACCACATCGGCTTTCGGCACGAAGGGTGCAGCAAAGATAGCCATGTTCATATAAGTGAGGAAGTTCGCTACGCGCTTCATAAAGCCGGCATTAGGTGCCAACCAGGTCAGCAGACGGATTACCTTTATGCCATCGACCACTTCCGTCTGATACAACGCATTCTTATAGCCCGGATACACCTTCCCTTTCGGGTGATTGGGCACGCATGTCACCACGGTAACTTCATGACCAGCCTCCACCCACACGCGGCAATGCTCCAGCGTACGGGCCGCCGGTGCGTTAACTTCAGGATAGAAATAATGCGTTAAAAACAGAATCTTCAAACTACAACTCTCAATCGAACTCTTAAATTGGCTTGTTGGCCGGGCCTGATTGTTCAGACCTTAGTAAGGACAAAACCAAGCTCCGCAGGGAGTTCGGCAGTCTTACACATTACAACAACTTTGTTATTAAACTTCAGTCCGAATTCCGGACTCCAGACACTATCGGTGATCGATACATCGCTGTCGTCGGTCACCTCCAGCCGGGCCACGGCCTTCTCCCCGTTACTCAGCTCCCACACTCTGTCACCCGTTTGCTTCACAGCAATATCCGGATGCAAATGCAGGAAACTTTCGAGACGATGACGACCACTGCCTTGCAGGCGATCGGTAACGGCCCAACGTCCCTGTTGTTTCAGCACCACTTCCCGTTCATGCACTACTTTGCCGGGAAGCCGGCGATAGCCATCATGTGCGCCGGTAAAGACAAGCGAACCATCCTGCCACTCGCTTAACCGGGCTGCCAGCGGATAGGCTCTGCGGCCTACACGCCAAACATGCCAGACCTCGCTTTGTTCTTCTCCGTCAACACGCACCGTATTGTGACCGGCGGTCTGACGCTGTTGATAGCGGATCGGCAGATGTTCATAGGTGAAATTGCCACTGTCGACAATCACCCGCTGCCCGTCTATGCACAAGTCGAAACTCAGCGTATCGCAATGCGCATGACCAGGCTGATAATCGGGACCCACAGCACCGCAATCAATCAGGAAACTGTCCCCGCCATTGCGATAGCCGAAGTAACCGGTCTCAGGTTTATACACTCTGAACGGCTCTGCCGTCCTGTCGGGGCTGACATAATTGAGCACCCGCTTTGCATAATCGAGAAATTGGGCGGAATCAGCTGTAATCCCGAAGGTGGAATCGTTGAACAGCTGTATTTCACCATCACCGGCACACAAGTCGGTATGGTAATCGACAGCGGCACGGGTCAGTCGTTCGACCTCTTCCAACTCCCCTTCGCTATAGGGCAGCATATTGCCGGCAGCCAGATTAGCGAGATCAAGATAGTCCTCGGTCACAATCAGATGATACATGTGGCTGCGCTCAAAATGACCGCCATCAGCCATGAACTGTTCACGCAACTGCTCCAGCATCACCTTGCTGCCGAGCTTCAGGAACTCCTGCGCCTGCGGGCCTTCAAAGAACACCCCGGCGAACACTAAAGCTTTGGCATTCTTCACCAGGTGATTGGCCAGGATCTGGTACTCCATGTCCTGCGTCAGCCAGCGAGCCTGATTGAACAAACTGTCGAGCCACCTCTGTGGCAGCTCGCCGGCACCCGGACGACTGAAGTACTTCATCCAGTTCGTGATGCGCAGCGATAAGGTATACGGGTCCCAGGCGATCTCCGTTTTAAACGGGCAACCATCTATCCAGCTGTCGATGAGCTTCGCTTTGAGCGCATCGTCAAAGCATTCCCAGTGCAGAAAATCGAAGTAGTGGAGGTTGTAACGCCAGAGCTTCTTCTGGTCTTCGGCCATCCAGTCGACCGACTCAGGATTGAACGCCACTGTCTCGTTGATGAAACGGAATTCATGGTTGAGCCCCTCCGGCTGAGGCACCGGTAACCACGGGGTGTAGACAAACTCTGCACGCCTGGGTTCGGCGGGCACCATCTGCAATCCGGGTGGCGGCAACAGACGCCGGCGAACCAGGTAATACCACTGTGACAAACGCAGCCGCCTGACTGTACGGAAGTACAGACCGGGGTGCTTCAGGGCACTGTGCTGCGGGACGCTCTGCTGCATGAATTAACAGATTATTCAGAAGCTACCGGATGCTAACCGGCGCTGTCTTCGCCACCACCGCTCAGGAACTCAACGACGTCAATGGTGCGCTCGGTGCACTCCACAAGTTCCTCATAGGGAATCGGAGAAGCGGCACCGCTTTGAATCGCCTTTACGAAAGCTGCTGCACACTCGGAGTTACCCTTGTTCTGCTTGCTGCTTTTCATCTTGCTGAAACCGGGCCAACCATAACCGGTCATGGTCCGGTAGTTATCGATCTGTAACAGCGAACCACCACAGAACACTTCAACGCGTTCTTTCGGGAATGACTGGTGGCCGTTGGCGAGGTAGTGAATTGTGCCGAAAGAACCGTCTTCAAAACCGAAAGTGATGGTGACTTTATCGCTGCGAACAGTCACGCCGGGTGCCGCGCCCATCTGGGTGGCCTGCACACTGGTGATAGGCGCACCAACCAGAAAGCGCAACAGATCAACGTAGTGACAGGCTTCACCGATAATACGCCCGCCGCCAATGTCCGGATCCTGAATCCAGTGATCATCGGGAATGGCACCGGCATTCATCGTGACAACAAAAGCCTTCGGGTCCGACTTGGCATCAATCAATTGCTTCATCTTGACGATCAGCGGCGAGAAGCGGCGGTTGTAACCGGCCATCAGCAGCGGTGCTTTGCCAGCAGCGCGCACCTCTTCATAGGCGGAGGTAATCTCGGCCAGTTGCGGACGGGTAATAGCCAGCGGCTTCTCTACAAAAACGTTCTTGCCGGCACGCAATGCTGCTGCAGTGTACTCGGCGTGTGAATCGTGGCGTGAAGCAATCACGACAGTATCGACATCGGGACTGTTAATAAGCGCATCAGCGTCGGTAGTAGCCTGCTGGAAGCCGGCCTTTTCACCGGCATGCACGCTGCTGACACCACCGGAACTGCACAGACTGATCAAGCCTGCACCGGCTGCTTTAAATGCGGGGATCAGAATCTGCGAGGCATAGTTACCCGAACCGATCATGCCGATATTGGCCGCAGCGGCTGCAGCACCGGCATTCTCAAGCGGCACAGTGCGGTCTTCAGCAGACACCGGCTGTGCCGGGTCTTCCTGCTGCGGGAACTGCAGCACTATGCCCATAGGGTTGCCATTGGCCAGCACATCATAAGCCTGGGCGGCATCTTCGATGGCGTAGCGGTGGCTGACCATATCTTCCACATCCAGTTTTTCATCAGCCAGCAGACGCAACACAGCCTCGAAGTTACGCTGCTCGGTCCAACGAACAAAGCCAAACGGATAATCGTTACCCTGGTCTTCATAGCTCGGGTCGTAGCGACCCGGACCATAGGAACAGGACACCTGGAAACTCAGCTCTTTCTCGTAGAAATCGTCACGGGAAAGATTCAGCCCCGTCACGCCGACCAGCACAATGCGGCCACGCTTGCGGCAGGCTTCTGCAGCCTGATGCACGGGCTCATTACTTTTAGTAGCTGCGGTCAGCAGCACGCCATCGACGCCCTGACCGTTGGAGAAACTGTTCGCCGCCGACAACAGGTCTTCACCCTTCGACAGGTCCACACCGATAGCACCCATGCGACGTGCCAACTCGACACGCTCGGAGTTGAAATCGACGCCAAGGACATTACAACCGTTGGCACGCAGAATTTGCACAGCGATCAGCCCAATCAGGCCGAGTCCTGTAACAATAATGTTCTCACCCAGCGTCGGCTGCAGCAGACGGATACCCTGCAGACCAATGGCGCTGACCACGGTAAAGCTGGCTTCTTCATCACTGACGTTGTCCGGAATCTTCGCGCACAGGTTACGCGGCACACAGACTATTTCTGCGTGATTGCCATTGGATAACACCCGGTCACCGATAGTCAGATCCGTTACACCTTCGCCGACAGCAATAACCACACCTACATTGCTGTAACCCAACGGCAGCGGTTGATCGAGTTTGTTCTTCACGGCACGCACGGTGGGCGCCAGACCGTCGGTTTTAACCTTGTCGAGTACCTGGCGTACTTTCTCAGGCTGCTGACGAGCCTTCTCGATATAGTTGGAACGACCGAAGTCGACGAGCATTCTCTCGGTGCCGGCGGAGATCAGCGTAACGCTGGTCCGGATGAGCACATGACCGGGCTGCAACCGCGGCGGCGGTACTTCCACGACGTTAGTATCACCTTTCTTTAGATCCTGAAGAATTTGCTTCATGTCGTCCTGCTCTTTCCTGCTTATTATTCTGTGGCTTCCGATGCCAAGCCGGTCTCCGTCGGGACAACCGGTCCACAGACATTGTGAAGCGACCTAGTCTATCGGAATAACTGTGTTTGTATCGTTAAGTTGCTCGCAAATCGTCAATTTGGCGACCTTGCAAGACATCAAATCTCTATGCTGCCAGCCTTCTTTTTAACTTATTGTTTTTCTTATCAATTGCTCGTAGAGCTGATACTTCTCGACGGGCGTCGGCAGCGCTGCAACCAACTCCCTCCCCCGGGTAACTGACTGCTGCCAGCGCTGCGGGTCGTTCACCAAACCAAGAATGGCGTCTGCCGCCGCTTCCGGCGACCGCGCGTCGAAATAGCTTGCAGCGTCCTGACAAATGGCCCGCGAGAAATCGAAGTCGGAGCAGATCAGCGGCCGCCCGGTCGCCATCGCCTCGGGGTAGTTCGCCGAGAAGGTTTCGAGCAATGAAGGCATGAAGCAGGCATGAGCAGAAGCGTACAGATTCACAGCCTCCGCGAGCGGCACTCTGCCAGCGTTCTCGATACAGTCACTAACACCAAGTCGCTCGGCATCAGCGTTCAGCTGTGCAAGGCCCGGCTCATCGTCCGGCACGGTAATGACAAACTTCACCGCCTGCCCCGGCGCCTTCTCGCGAATAGCTGCAGCGACCGCCGGTATGGACGCAATATTTTTATGTCCGTACCAGGCCGACAGATACAACAGACGCAACGGCTCACCCGGACCCGGTGGAGTGCTGTCGGGCACCTCAGCATTGATGAATGCAGACGCACAGGAGTTCGGCACCACGTCTATCTTGTCGGGAGACAGACCCAGACGCCCGATCAAACCCTGCCGTGAGTTCTCAGCCTCCACGACCCAACGGTCGGCGAACCTTGCCCACCATCCTTTATAAACGGCAGCAAGAAATGCTTTCGTTGAACGTGCAGGAAAACCCAGACTTCTGAAGGCAGGCCAGGTGGAGTGAGTAATCCAGCCATTGCCGATACCCATCAGATGGGGTGAACGAAACTTGAGAAATGCGGGGCCAAAGACGGTAAAAACCACATCGGGACTGATGCCATCTTCTATGGCCAACACCTGCTGCTTATGCGGCTTACTGCGTGCCGGCGATGCATCGAGCACATGCACCCGTTCAGGTTTGCAACCGAACACCCGCAACTCCTCAGCAACCTGCTCTGAAATAACGTAGTGCCAGCGAATATCAGCGACCGCTGCGGCCTCGGCTTCGACAATAAATGAAGTCGCTACCTGAACACCGCCACCCTTGACCAGAGTGGTCGCATTTACAAGAACATCCATGCTCTGCCGCTCCCCCGAACGCGCTACCAAAAGTGTCGTCAGATCCTTACCAGTTTCTTCGGTGTGCCATCCGGTTCAACAGCATCATCCACGTCAGCGTCAACATCCCCCGATGTGACACCATTCGCCTTGTCCTGAGCGACTTTAAGCTTAATCCTTTCGGCAGACATCACCACCAGAATTACCATCGTGCCGAACAGCACATTCACCGCCGTGCCGCGGGTTGTTGCGAAGTTATCTTCGAACGCACCTTCCAGGAACAGCGTAACGAGAATAGCCAGCGGCAGCGAGAAAGCCCGCTTGTAGTGCTGCGGAATCTCTTTATCGAGAACAATTTCTTTAGCACGCCAGAATGCATAGCCGAACATACCGAGGAACAGCATCACCCCCGGAATACCGAAGCGCACTGCCTGGCCGAGAATCGCATTGTGCACACCCGGCGCGAAACCACGGGATGTGTACTTATCAGCATACTCCTGAGCCTGCGCACCGTAGAAGGCGCCGGTCTGGCCACTGGGGCCCCAGCCGAACAACGGCCGTTCCATCACCGACTGCACATACACCTGCCACAACTCGATACGTGTGTTGCGCAAACTGCCCATGCGGTCGGCAAGCCCTGTTGCGGTCTCGGTATTACCTGCAATCAGGTAGATCACAGCACCGAAGAACGCGCCGGCACCGACAGCATAAATGATGATGCGGGACTTAAAGGTAAAGCTGAGCAGAATAATGGCGCAGGCTAAAGCCGCAGTTGCGTTACGCGTACCCGACAGCAGAATCATGCCGACGCCAAGTATCGAAAAGACGGCCGCGATTCTGCGTATCGTCTTGTCCGGATGCGCCAGGAACAACCATACAATAGCGATCACGAATAACACGTAGGTAGTAGCAAAACCGGTGGCGGTGCCGAACTGCGAAATGTAGCGACCACCATCAAACACCTTCGGTGCCACCAGCGGGCTCAGCATATTCAGACACGTCATCGCAATCGCCGCGTAAGCTAGCACGATGTTGAAATCCATAAGCTTCTTGTCGTCATCGACACGGTTCATCCAGCCGATACCAAATGCCACACATAGCGTGAACTGGGTGCCTATATACCAGAGGCCATTTAGACGGGCGCCGTAATAGAACACCACGACGGTCATCCAGATCAGATACGCGATAACCAGCCAATGTACAGTTTGGGTAATGCGGTTCCAGTTGCGATACACGAAGTACAGACCGAAAGCACCCAGATACAAAATCGCCAGATACTTAACTGCAAAAGCCAGGTAATGAAACGCTGCCCAGGTGGAATCAGCAAACGCGAATGCAATCATCAGACCGAAGATGAAAGCCTTGTCTGATCTGGCAAAACTGGAGAATGCGACGGCCAAACCGATCATGCCCGCAACCATGACAAACGGCAGCACTGTGACAAGGTCGGTGCCCATCAGCAGTTCGGCCGCAGTACGACTCATGCGGGCAATCTGCCTGACCAGACGATCACCGTTGATCATTAGCGCAAAACACAGGCCCGCCCAACCCGCTGCGACCAGCAGATAGATTTCCGTAGGACTCGGAATAAGAAACTTATGCTGTTCGCGAATATCACTCATGGACAGTTAGCATCCGGAACACACTTAGCAGCACCGCAAAACCACTTGCGGCGTTTAATGACCGCCGTGGCCACCCGGGAAATCCGGGTCTGACGCAGGCAGTTCGTCATCGGCGCCCCACTCTGCAGCATCAGTCTCTAACGGCAGGCTGCCGGAAATCAGGCTCATTTTGTTGCGGTCGGCCAGCACTTCCTGTGCGGTATCGGCAGAGATAATCTTGCGGCCGGCAGAGAAACCATAGACCAGTGCCAGATCACACAATGTATTAATAATTCGGGGCACACCGCCGCTTTCTTTCCAGATCATCTCTATGGCCTGATCATCGAAAGTACCGGGATCACCGCCAACCACCTGCATGCGATGGCGAATATACGCCTGCGCCTCAACCAGCGATAGTTCACCGAGGTGGTAATAAACAGAAACGCGCTGGGTCAGCTGACGCAGTTCCGGCTTCTGCAAAATGGTCCGCAGCTCCGGCTGCCCGACCAAAATCAGGTGCAGCAGGTAGTCTTTCTGCGCGTTCACATTGGACAACATACGTACTTCTTCAAGCATACGCGGCTCCATGTTCTGAGCCTCGTCGATTACCAGCACAACCCGGCGACCCTGGCGGTATTCCTCAATAAGGAAGTTCACGAAGTCGTCGTAGATCTCCACTTTGCTTTTGTTGCGGTACTCAAGACCAAAGGCCATAAGTACCCACTCGGACAACTCGCCGAAAGCATTGTGTGTGAAGTTAATCAGGCCGACAGTGATATCGTCGTCCATCTCATCAAGCAGGCGGTTGATCAAGGTGGTTTTGCCGGCACCTACTTCACCGGTGATTACCGTAAAGCCCTGCTTGTTTATCAGGCTGTAACGGAGCAGCGTAAGAGCCATTCCATGGTCCTGCGACAAATACAAAAACGCAGGGTCCGGCAGCAGCGCAAAAGGCCGCTCGGTAAAACCATAGAACTCTTCATACATACAGTTAGCTACCGCCCGGGAAACAAATGAATTACGGCTTAATAGCCGGCTTTTTTCTTCGACTTAGGCGCTTTGTTGAGCACAGTTCCGATAACCGGAATGTCTTTCAGCAGACGGAACGCCTCTTTCATGTCTTTACGAGTGGTCTGGCCACTCTCTGCAACCAACAGTACGCAATCGATCATATCGCCACTCATGATGACGTCATCTGATGACAGTACCGGCGGCAGATCCAGCACGATGATGCGGTCATCGTAACGGTCCTTCAGCTCTGCACCCAGAGCCTGCGCCTGAGGTGAGCCCAACATCTCGCCCGAGTTACTGATTTCTTCACGACCCGGCATCACAACCATACGGTCTACCGGCGGGTTGAAAAGCATGTCTTTTACCTCAACACCGCCGTTAGTCAGCAGGTAATCACTCAAGCCCACTTCCGGCTCATAGCCGAAGCGCTTGTGAATGCTCGGATTACGCAGGTCGGCATCAACCAGCAAAACTGTATTGGAAACGTCCATCGCCATAGCGATAGCGAGATTGATAGCGGTGGTGGTCTTACCTGCACCCTGATGGGCGCCGGTTACGGCAATAACGCGCCAGCCGTTTGCACGCATCTCTTTAGTAATACGGGTACGCAGCAGGCGGTATGTATCCTGAAGCTCGTGTCCGTCCAGACCGGCAACAAGATAGTTTTCCTCAAAGGTGCTGCGCGGCACATCGACGCTGCGGGTCTCTGTATAAACCACTTCACTGGCGTGCAGCTTAGGCGAGGCACTCTTGCGAGGTGCTACGGGCGCAACACCGGCATCCCCTGCCGGTGGCGGCACGGGCGTACGATTTTCCGCACCTGACTTGCTGCGGTCTATCGTGGCCTGTTCCAGAGCCTGTCTAATTCGTTCCATGAATCAAAATCCCCTACTTGCCGGATCAGAGACCAAGCGTTCTCAGTACAGCAAAGAAAATTACGTCGAGTGGCTTAATAACGAAGTGCACCACCAGCAGCAATACAATGATCGCCGCCGGTATCGATGCCATCCATGCGTACTTCGCATTAAAGGCCAGACTTCTGCCCTCGACCGGTCCCGCCATTACCGGAATCTCGATGATCGGCGGTGAACCCTGAATCCCTTCGATTGCAGCAGAGCCATAGATAGAGTCATCCAGTGCATCTGCCACCTGTGTCACTGCTACGCCAAACACAAAGCCAACCAGCACCGACAACATAATGATAGAAAAGCGGTCAGGCGCGAACGGCTTCAGCGGCACGTCCGGCGGCTCAACCAGTGAGAAGCGCTCACCCTTGGCCTGCAACTCAAGCTCCTGACCCATCTCGGCGCCGAACTGTTTATCGCGCAGCACCCAGTAGCGGTTGGAAACCGAGTTCAGCTCACGCGACAAAGCTGCCATCTCACGCTCAACCTGTGGAGTACGCATCAGGCGCTGCTCGTAATCAGACAACTGGCCACGCAGCTCAGCGCGCTCTTTCTTCAGCGCTTCTTCGTCAACTGCCAAAGTAGCGAGCTGACTTTCCAGCTGGATATAGGCCGGGTTATCTGCATCGGTGAAACTGTCGATATCTAACTTGTCATAGTTACGACGTTTTTCTTCCAGTGTTTCCAGGTCTGCTTTAGCAGCCTGTACCTTCGGATGATCTTCTGAGTAAGACTCGCGGGCGACTGCGAGATTGGCGCGGGCAGCAACAATCTGGTCATCCAGCTTCGCCGGCTCAATGTTCAGACCAAAACGGTCTTCCAGTGCTTTGATATCGGCACGGACTTTGATGACGTCAGGATGACTGGCGCTGTAACGACTCTCCAATACGGTCAGCTGGGTTTGCAGCGCTTTCAACTGATCCGCCGGAGCCATCACCATCTGACCATCCGGTAAGCGCACCGGCTGGGTGCGGTCTACAGTGGCCAGCTGAGCCTCAATAGCAATGCGGTTTTCCTCAATCGCATACAGACGGCGCTCTACTTCCATCAGCTGCGAATCAACGCGCTGCATCATCTGCAGATTCAGCATATTCAGGGAAGGCAGGCTATCAGCGTTTTCTTCCTTAAACTCGGCCAGACGCTGCTCCATCTCACCTACGAGACGGTTCAACTGTTCTACTTCCGAGTCGATAAACTCCTTGGTCTCGGCGGTCTGTTCGGTACGCGCCTTGAGGTTCTCTTCCATGTAGAGACCAACGAGCTCATTGGCTACCTGCTGCGCACGCTCAGGATCTTCGTCTTCAAATGAGATAGTGAATGCTGCGACAAATGCACGGGGCACACCCTGCGGAGTCATCGCTTCTGAGTTAATGAAATCGACGCCGATACGTTCACGCACACGACGGGCGAGCAAACGGGTTGGTGTGGATTGACGCTCGTCCGGATAGAGGTCGAACTTCTCAATAATGTTGGCCAGGTTTGAGGTCGTCATGATGCGCTCGTTCAGCGCACTGATCTGACGGGTGGCGTAAACGGTTACCGTTGTGCGAACCAGAGCTTCGGGAATCTCCGGTTCTTCAATCATGATCATTGCCTGCGATTTGTACATGTCAGGCAACGACATTGCGATCATGATGCCGATCAGCGAGATAGCGGCAAACGTGGCCAGCGCCAGTTTAATGTGGCGGAGAAAGCCCGATACGTGATCGCTGAAACTTTTGATTTCCTGTGCCATACGCTACAACTCAAACTCTTTTTGTTATCTGCTCCGTGCGGTTTAGCTACTACCGAACGACGCTTCGTCTTCAAACTCTTTGCCGGTACCCGTTAGCGATACTTAGTTCTGGACATAACGAGTATATGCATGCGCCCGGAAAATAAGTGTGACCGGTCACGCACTACTTGAACGCCATGCAGCAAAACCTTTCAGAAAGAATCGTTTCTGAAAGGCAAGCCGCGAATACTACCATTTTATCCGGTTTTATTCGGTATTTTGACTTAACATCAAACACTTAGGCCGAACATCTATGCTGCCCGGCAACGAAGTGTCTGAAACACAATCAGAAAAACGGCTAAAACCTTCAGGCAGCAGGTGCGAAACGGTCCCGGCAATACCTTGAAAAGCCTTCGCTACAATGATTCCGGCAGATTCACCCGCTAAGCACCGGCGACTAAAAGGCGGTCAGCAGCACCTTTAAACTGGCTTCCTGCAAAGAATCCAGACTGCCCCGCCGACGGAGAACCAATAGCCACAGGGTCAGCAACGCTTGGTAGTAGCGCTTCCACACCACCACTCTTGTATGGACAGCATCCTTATCAAGGGGTTCACCCCCGCTGTCACGACTGGCCGCGACCCAAGCTGTGATCAAGGCATTTTCGTGTTCCGCCGCAAGATTGTGATGGCGAACTATTACCGCAAGGTCAAAGCAAGGGTCGCCGGCAGCAGCAAACTCCCAGTCGATTAACTGCAGTTTTCCGGACTCCGTCACCAGCATGTTGCTGTGAACAGGGTCGTTGTGACACAAGTAGCTCGAAGCGAGCGGCGACAGACCTGAGAGCGTTGCCGCAGCCTGCTCTGCAATCTGCGCGGTCCGCTCACCAAATTCTGTATCAGCCAGCTCTGCGGAATACGCGCCGACTGCCGCCACCGGGTCCCACTCGGGGACGCCGGTCTCAATAGAATGAAGCTTCGCAAATAACCTGCCCAGTTCGCTGAGCCAATACTGATCACGGAGATACTTAAGCGGCAGCACCTGACCCGGCACAAACTGACGCAGCAGAACGCCGCGCTCCGCATCGGCAAACACAGGTGGTGGCGTCAGACCGGCAGCTGCGGCTTGTTCGAGAACAGCAAACTCGGCGACAACACCCGGCAACTCCGCTGGCGCATCAGTAAACGCCAGACGCAAAACGTAAGACTCGTCACCGTCGGTAACCTTAAAGCTGCTGCTGGTTGCACCCGTTGCCAGCACACTCCCGACGACCGGGCTTCGCAAATCCGGAATCAGCGCCAGTGCTTCTTCCGGATTCATTGCTGTGTGAGGTAGCTTTGCCGCCATTTGATGAAGCCTATGACAATCATCACGAGATAGACAACGTATAGCAGCGCCGTCAGCTGCAGACCCCGTTCCATATACAGCCAGGCCGACACCGCATCGACAACGAACCAGTAGTACCAGTTTTCCAGCACTTTGCGGGCCACCATCCAGGTCGCAATCATGGCGGCCCAGGTGGTGAAGGAATCCCAGTACGGCAAAGCTGCATCGGTATATGCACTGAGGGCAAAGCCGCTGGCGGCGACCAGCAACGCGATAGCAGCCAGCACATAGAGATGCCGGCGCAGCGGCCAGATGCCGACCGGCAGGCCATTGTCCGGCCCGGGACCGTGCTTCCAGCTATACCAGCCGTATGCGGCCATTCCCAGATAAAAGATCCGCAGAAAGCTCTCCATATAGAGCTTCGCTTCGAACATGAGAAACAGAAATATGATCTCGCTGGCAGCGGCGGCGGCCCAGCACCAGATGTTTTGCCGGATAGCGAGAAACAGATAGGCGAAGGCCAGCAGGACACCAATCAGCTCCCAGCCTGACAGAGCGGCAAAACCCTCTGCCAGGCCGGAAACAAAATTGTCGAACCAATTCACCGGAAGCTACCGGCTAACTCAAGTCGGGTGCGCGGCTGATATCAATATCAGCGGCGAGATACTTCACAACCAGAATCTGTTTCCCGAACCGTTCCATCGACTGCTTAAGGCACGCGTTGATCGCGCCGGTAACCACGTCGAACTCTCCACGCAGCTGAGTACTCAGCTGGTTCGTCACGATTTCGAGACCATCAACATCCTGCAGGTCGTTGATGAACGCCAGAATCACCGGCTTATAGTCATCGGCCAGCGGATACAAACTCATTTCAGCAGTAATTCTCATCACACCCTCTCCCGCTATCAGCGAATACGATAGTTCAGAGTAATACCATAGGTGCGCGGATCGCCGAACTTCGTGTAACGGGTAGCGGGGAAATCCGGCGGCTCGTTGCCGAAGAAGAAACCGCGGGTCTGGTAGTTCTGGTCGGTCAGGTTACGACCCCAGAGGTTCACAGAGAATGCACCCCAGCTCTTACCCACTTTGGCATTCAGTGTGTAATAAGCATCAGACTTTTCGTTGTGGCTGTAGTCGAAGTAGAACGAATCAACGGCGTTCAGATCCACACGACCGAACCAGCCGTTACCACTGCGCAGCTCGGTACCGAGGTTCGCGTTGTAGCCTGGTGCGTGCGCGAACTCGCGCCCCACGATCGAGTTCACTGAATCATCAAACTTGAACTTCTTCACGCTGGATTCGACGATGCCGAGGCTGCCGTAGATCTTCCAGGGCTCAAACACCTGCCAGGCGGCACTGGCTTCGATACCGTATGAATACCCTTCGCCATTACTCGTGATGAACACAAAGCTGTTCGGGTTATTCGGTTCAAGCTGCGCCGAGCTTTTCACCTGCATATCGTCGCGGTCCATGCGGAACACCACGAAGTCGCCGATAACCTTGCCGTCAGCCCAGACACCCTTTATGCCGAACTCGTAGTTGGTGATGTACTCGGGGTCATAGGAGATGTCTTCCGGCTGAATATTGTCGTCCGGGTTCAGGTTCAGACGGGCGAGACTCGGGTTAAAGCCACCGGCCTTATAGCCGCGTGAAATCAAACCATACAGGCGGGTGGTCTCGGTGATCTGATAGCTGACATTGATGTCACCACCCCACATGTTTTCATTTGGCTTGAACTCGTTGCTAACGACGTTGCCAGGGTCATAGACATAGTCTTCAAAGCTGTCTTTGTAATCTGCCTGCCAACGCTCCAGACGCAAGCCGCCGGAAATTTCCCAGCGCTCGCCGAGTTGCGCGGTAAGACGTCCGAAGGCAGCGAGGTTGGTCGCCTTGTAGTTGCTGGCCGTTTCTTCGCCAAACGGGAAGTCATACACATAGAAGGTATCTTCCAGAATGCCAAATGAATCGATAGCGTTATCTTCGTCAAGGATGGAACCGTAGAAGCCGAACAGCCAGTCGGTGGTGCCACCGAAGATACGTCCGTCTTCAGATGAGATGAAGCGGAACTCCTGAGTAAGCGACTTACGCTCACGATTATTGATGTACTCAAAGTCATAGACATAGTCACTTACCGGCACACCAACATTGTCGGAGACAACTTCATTCCAGTAATCATCGTTGCCCCAGTCGCCGTCAAATGAGAACAGGATGTCGGACTTGGCATAACCGGTGATGCTCACGAAGTTCACATTGGAGCCCAGCGGACCGTCAAAGCGCAGCGAGGTACCGATGGTTTTCTGTTCATCACGGCCGGGATTATCCGAATAGGTATTCTCGCCGTTATCAATCGCCCAGGCGTCGTAGCCGTTCTTGAAGTCAGCTGCCAGGCCACTGAGCTTCACAGTCCAGTCGTCGGCAAAGTTCCATTCGAGCTTACCGCGCACGGTTAGTTCGTCACGTTCGTTCGTATCGTCGCGTCCAAGGAACTGGTTTTTACGGAAACCATTGTTGGTGAACTTGTACGCCGAAATGCGGCCACCGAAGCTGTCGGTAAATGCGCCGCCTACAGCGCCACCCAGCGCATAGGTGTCTTCACTGCCCACGAGCAGTTCAGAGTTGATATCGAGCTCATCGGTCGGGTCCATCGACTGCATATACACCAGACCGGCCAGTGCACTCGCACCGAAGCGGGTAGCCTGAGGGCCACGCAGAATTTCTGTCTGTTGGACATCGAACAGTGAACTAATGCCGCCAACGCCGGACAGGTCGATATCATCGATGATGAAACCAACGGACGGGTTAGGCGCACCCTCGTATTGCTCAAGCTCGCCGATACCACGCAACTGGAAGTAACGGCCACGCGAACCTTCGCCGGACCAGTTCATGTTGGGCACCAGCGGAATCAGTTCTTCAAAGTGAGCCAGTGCCGCATTCTCAATCGTGTCCTGATTGAGCTGAGTGATACTGGTGTTGAGGTCGGTAGCAAGCACCGGACGGAATTCGGAGACAACAATCTCTTCAAGCACCGGGGCGGAGTCGTTGGCAAAAGCCGCAGACGAAAGACTGACCGCAACGGCCAGCGACAACGATTTCTTAATCATCAGATTCGGATCTCATAAAAAACTAAAAAAATGAGACCCGGTTAAAACAGCGGGAACTGCGGGAGAATGTCCTTATTCCTACGCCGGCACTAACCGGATCAGGTTCAAAGGGTTCCGGCAAAGCCGATCTCAGACACCGCACCAGGCAGGGCCACCCCCTAAGAAGCGGCGCCACTATAAACCACTGACAGGCAGGAGACCAGCCAACACCTGACTCCGGCCGCTTACGGTAAGCAGCATCTTCTCTCAAGCCACGGATTCTGCTATGGTTTCGCCCCCGCAGCCCGCTGGCTGCGGCAATATTGGGGCTTATCAAAGATGCCGGGATCAGGCGTCGCCCCCACAAGAAAATAGGAATTCCCATGACAGATAGCGTTGATTACAAGGCGATTGATGCCGTTGTAAACATCTGGAACGAAGAAGCCCTGTCGCATCGCCCTGACTGGGGTGACGATTTCTTCGTAGGCAAAATGAATGCCGAAGGCGGCCTGATGAAGGCTATGGAAATCGACGAGCTGGCTGAGACCCTCGACGATGCCGGCATCGACAAAGCCTTCCTGATTGCTGCATACAGTGGTCGCCCCGGTCTGCCCGGCTGCTACCACATGCCCTATGAAGTAGTTGCGAAGGCCTGCGAAAAATACCCCGATCGTTTCTACGGTCTGGCCGGCATTGATCCGTTCGACGGCATGAATGGCGTTAAAGCCTTTGAAGATGCCGTAACTAATATGGGCTTCATCGGTGCTCACTTTTATCCGCACTGGTTCAACATGGCCCCGGATCACGCCAAGGTGTATCCGTTCTACGCCAAGTGCTGGGAATTGAATGTACCCATCCAGATGCAGGTTGGTCAGTCTATGGTTTACTCCAAAGACTTCCCGTGCATCTCACCGGCCAAGCCGATCACCCTCGACCAGGTTGCCTGTGACTTCCCTGAGTTGAAGCTGATCGGTATTCACGTCGGTATCCCCTGGGTCGACGAAATGATTGCTATGGCCTGGAAACACGAAAATGTGTACATCGGCTGTGATGCTCACCGTCCGAAGTACTGGCCCAAGCAGTTCACGCACTACATCAACAGCTTCGGTCAGGACAAAGTGATCTTCGGTACGGACTATCCGGTACTGCCGTTCAAGCGCACCGTCGAAGACATCGACAACCTCGGTCTGAAACCGCAGGCACGTCGTAAGCTGATGCGTGACAACGCCATCCGCATCTACGGTCTCGACGACAAGTAGTCCTCAGACTTCTGAGCATAAAGCCCCGCACCGCGGGGCTTTTTTATTACTACGACTTGCTGTGGCGGCGCCCTACTTCGTTATAGACCTCCTCGAAATACTCACGTATTCGCCTATACGCTCCGTTTTCTCGTCGGCCTATGCCTCGTAGTCCACTCGCCACACCAAGCCGCTCCACCAGACCACGCCACTAGACCACTTCTTAAGAACCAATCACTGGCGGTGAAGCGGGCTGTCGTCAGTGCGTCGTCGGGAGCGCCGTGAGGCAGGATGCCGGAAGGCGCGGACGCCGATTCGAGCTGCACAGGACGTGCAGCGAGATTAAGCGCAGATGACGGTCCGGTTTACCGTCAGCGCCGATTCACACAAAGCTATCACCCATAAAAAAGCCCGTGCTGATTTCTCGGCACGGGCTTTCACTTTCTTTCGGGAGCTATTTAGTCAGCTGACTTGGTAGCACCGGTATCAATCATGGCGGCAATATCGTCGTCGCTCAGACCAACTTCGCCAAGCACTTCCTTGCTGTGCTCACCGAGACGCGGCTGCGGTCGACGTACATCGGCCGGAGTCTTCGAGAAGTTCACCGGGAAACGGGTCATACGAATCTTGCCCTCGGTCGGGTGATCGTATTCCTGCCAGAAGTCCACGGCTTTCAGATGCGGATCATCGAGCAGACCGTCTAGCGTGTTCACGGCGATGACCGGTACCGGAGTGTCGGCAAAAATATCGAACCACTCCTGCGTGGTCTTGGTCGCCATTACGCGGGCTGTTTCCTGATAGGTGTCATCAATGTTCTGGACACGGTCAGACAAGGTCTTAAAGCGCGGATCCTCAGCCAGCTCAGGCTCGTTGGCCTTCTCGCAGAAGATCTTCCAGTGGTTATTCATGTACGGCAGGATCGCAATGTAGCCATCCTGGGTTTTGTACGGCTTGCGGTGATAGCTCATCAGGCGCTTGTAGCCGGCTGAACCGATCGGCGGCTCGAAGGTGTTACCCCACAGATGCTCGGCCATAGTGAAGTACACCATAGTTTCAAACATCGGCACTTCAAGTTCCTGCCCTTCGCCGGTGCGTTCACGGGCGAACAACGCGGCAGTTACCGCAGTAACCACAGCCATTGCGGTGGTCTTGTCGGCCAGCACAGTCGGCAGGTAACGCGGCTCGCCGAGAACCATCTCGTTCAGCATGGCGATACCACTGGCGGCCTGAATAGAATCATCCAGCGCGCCACGGACACCGTAAGGGCCTTCTTTGCCGTAGCCATAACTACCGCAATAAATAATGTTCGGGTTTACCGCTTTTACCGCTTCGTAATCGATACCCAGCTTGGTCATCACCTGCGGACGGTTGTTATGAATCATTACGTCGACGTCAGCGGCGATCTTCAGCAGTGCTTCACGAGCTGATTCCTGCTTCAGGTCCAGCACGATGCTGCGTTTATTACGGTTACAGGTGAGATACAACGCTGCCATGCCCGGATTGCGTGACGCACCAAGGCTGCGGTTGCTGTCGCCATACGGCGGCTCAACTTTAATGACTTCGGCACCCATATCGGCCAGCATCTGGCACGCGAACGGGCCCAGTACTACGCTGGTTACTTCAAGAATTTTGATGCCTGCTAAAGGACCTGCCATGGTCTTCTCCTGCTCTATGGCCGGTAAGTTCGGAATGATTAGGGGCGGGAATGATACCAGCCCTGCCGCCTGAGGTCAGCGGGTATTACTTAACGGGTGTTTTGGGCGTGTATTTGGGGCAACCCAAATAGAAAAAGCCCCGCCCTGATCGGGCGGGGCTTTTAATGCGTACCACTTAGAAGTAGTTGCTGTCGGCCTTCCAGTTCGGGTGCTCGAAGTCATGCGGATGGTTATGACCGTCTTTCGAGATAGCCCATTTGAAGAGGTCCGGACGCTGACGTGCCAGTACGGCAGCTGCGCGATCACGGTTCTCTTCAGGAGAGGTCCACGGGTTCCAGTGGAAGTAGTTGTGCAGTTTGCTGTCGGTACGACCGAAAGCAAGAATACCCATGTCTGAAGCGAACGCACCGTGGTTGATCCAAGGCGGACGCCAGAAGTAACCGCCGGTAGGCAGGTCACCGAACTGCATCATCCATGAAGTACCCCAGATGTGATAGGCCTCTTCCGCACAATCGTGGTAAGAGATGTTGTCCTGGAAGAACTTAGGAGTCATGCAGTACAGGAATGAAATAGCTTCAGTCAGCGGATCGTACTTCAGTACTTTCAGCAAGCAGCCCGGGGCAACGGCAGGATAAATCGCGCCGGTGGTCGGAACCCACTGAATGTCATCGTATGAGTTGACTGAGGTCAGCTGGTCACGCATAGCCAGTTTGTGGTCTTCATCAGACTCAACAAAGCTCGGCTCTGCGAAGTTGTACATCATCATGACGGTAGCCTGACGGGGCACCTTCATTTCAGGCATGTGTACGCCAGCAGGAATCTTGAAGTAGTGACCAGGACGGTAGGTGGTGTCACCGTACTTGATCGTGCCTGACATCAGCAGCATTTCGACTTCGGTGTAGCTCATGCCCGGAGGCTGCTTGTAACCGGATTCGAATTTAACTGTCATGGTGCAAGCACCGGTGCTGGTGTCGAGACTCAGCATCTTATAGTGCATACCCTTCTTAAAACCGGGCAGCGTGAAACGTTTGAACGGAACGTCTCTATCGACAAATGGCTCAATATGTGGGCGGGCCATCGCTTTCTCCTGTTAAAACTTGTTAATCGGAAGACTCAGTAAGCAGCGCTTACCAAATCACCCGGTCCTTGCGGCCTTCCGGCTGCGTCGGAATCTGATCATCAGTCAACTGAATACGGTCGGTGAAATGCTGGTTCCAACCACGAGTCTGACAGCGGTGCAGAAATTCCTGGTACCACTTGGCCCGTTTCGGAGCCAGATCGTTCATTTCTTTCGCGATCTTTTTGTACAGTTTTTTCTGTGCTGCTACTTCTTTTTTCAACCACGCTTTAGTGGCAGCAGGCACTGTGTGCTTAATAACTGGCTTGGCCATATCGTCCTCTAACACTATGTATAGATTCGGGGGGAACGAGACTATCTCAGGAAGTTCGTTCCCTTGTCAAACCCTTGCGGAGCCTGACTTCGAGAGAGCATTCTTACCGAAAACCACATGCTGCAGGGTGACTTAAGTCAACCGCTTCAAGTTATTGATTCATTGATGAAATAGCGACTGCCAGGCGGTTTTGGGCGGCTTTTGGATCAGCCTTTCAGCCAACCAACCACGGCTTTGGTCCAGTTTTCCGGCTGTTCATCGAGAATATCGAAAGTGCCACCCTCGATTTGCAGATAATCGAACGACGGATAGAGTTCCTTCGCCCGCTCTGCCAGATGATGAATAGAGTCACCTGAGTTGCTGAAGATCAGCGTCGGATGCTTCAGCTTCACCATGGCGGCGCCGTGGTCATATGACATGACAGCGTCATGGGCATACCAGACGTTGGGGCCTGCAGCCATGCCTTGCACGACGTGCTTGTGAATCGCATCAAGATTCGTCCAGCCGGGTTGTGCATCCATCCGGAACTTCCACTGCGTCGTCAAATGACTGCCGTCTTCGACGGGGCCCCATTCTTTTTCCGCGGCGAGATGGGCTTTGAAGAATTCGCGTTCATCATCGGTAAGCGGCAACGGGCCGTTCAGAATGACGCGGTTGATGCGATCCGGGAATTGCAGCGTGGCGTCGGTAGCCACCAATGCACCGGTGTGATGACCGAGGATGTCAGCCTTATCAATACCGAGGGCATCCAATACCGCCGGCACGATATGCGAATACTCATCCATCGACGGCACGTGATCCGGGCCGTCAGACATACCGTAGCCCGGCATATCAATAGTAATGACCTGAAAACCCTGAGCGACCAGCAACGGTATAACCTGATCAAACTGACACATGTTGGTCGGCGACTGGTGACACAGCACCAACGGTGAACCTTCTCCACAGGTCGCGTAATGAATCTGACCGAACTTGCCGTCGGTATAAGCTCTGACTGGCTTCATGATCTGTTCCTTAAAATTTATTAGTAATGCAGGCTGGCAACGCTACAACATCCTGCACAGATGTCCACCGTCGACGACCAATTCACTGCCGTTCATATATGAAGAGGCATCGGACGCCAGCAACAACAGCGGTCCGGCCAGCTCTTCGGTGCGACCGACGCGGCGCATTGGAATACGCTGCTGCATCTCCCGGCCTTCCGGTGAGTCAAAATAACCGTCCGTCATTTCACTCGGGAAGTAACCCGGTGAGATGGCATTAATACGAATCCCCTCAGCGCCCCACTCCTGCGCCATCGCTTTCGTCATATGCAATACGCCGGCCTTTGATGCCGCATAAGGACCGAGCCCCGGATTAGTTCCGGTTGCGAGAATCGAAGCGATATTAATTATGGATACGGGACGTTTCGCAGCCATTGCTCGCCGCACCATTTCCCGGGACACCGCCCAGACAGACTTCAGGTTGGTATTCAGCACATGATCCCAGGTGTCACTGTCGGTTTCATGGAACAAACCCACACCGCTGACACCGGCGTTGTTCACCAGCACATCCACGCTGCCTAACGCTTCTTCGGCAGCATCAAATGCGGCCGGAATAGCTGCCGTGTCATTCACATCGAGACTAATAGCCACAGCTTTGCCGCCCGCAGCCTCGATAAAGCCTGCCGTCTCGGCCAACTTCTCCTGCCGCCGTGCCGCAAGTACCACCGCTGCGCCCGCATCGGCCAGCGTCTGGGCAAACTGCCTGCCCAGACCGCTGCCGGCACCCGTGACCAGGGCTGTTTTACCGCTTAAATCAAATAGTTCACTCATGCCGACTCCGGTTGTTCAGCTTCGCTTATTGGTGATTTGCGCTGACCGCATCTGCTGCGAGTATGGCAACCGGACTCCATAATTGGAATAATCAGCGCCAATCTGCCGCCGCACGGTCATGCCGGACGGCAGGCACAAGACAACCGCAAGGGATAGATAAGGAACCAATAATGGACCTGAACAACAAAACCATCGTCATCACCGGCGCTGCCCGTGGCCTGGGTGCCGCGATGGCAGAGAAGCTCGCCAGCCATGGCGCCAAACTGGCGCTGGTTGACCTTGATAAAGACAGCATCAGCGCCACCGCTGAAAAATGCAGCGCCGCGGGTGCCGCAGAAGTTCAGACCTACGGTGCGAACGTCGCTCAGGAAGCTGAAGTTGAAGCGCTGTTCGACCAGATTGTTGAAGATCTGGGCGGACTGGACGGACTGGTCAACAACGCGGGCATCACCCGTGACGCACTGATGATTAAATTCAAAGACGGTGAACTGGTTTCCAAAATGTCATTGGAACAGTGGCAGCAGGTTATCGATGTGAACCTGACCGGCGTCTTCCTGTGCGGTCGTGAAGCGGCACAGCGCATGATCCAGCTTGGCAGCAAAGGCTGCATCATCAACATCTCCAGCATTTCCCGCTCCGGCAACATGGGCCAGACCAACTACACCGCTGCCAAAGCAGGCGTAGAAGCAATGGCTGTTGTCTGGGCCAAGGAGCTGTCACGTTTCGGAATCCGCGCGGCGTCAATTGCGCCGGGCTTTGTGAACACAGAGATGGTTGCGGCGATGAAGCCCGAAGCGCTTGAGAAAATGACGTCAGTAATTCCTGCACGCCGCATGGCGGAGCCGGAAGAACTGGCTCACGCTGTAGAGTTCATTTTGCAGAACGACTACTTCAATGGTCGTTGTCTCGAACTCGACGGCGGTCTGCGTCTGTAGTTTCAGGAATAAGCACAACAAAAAAGGCCGGTCAGTGACCGGCCTTTTTTAATGATAATTAAATAGCAGACTATGGCGGAGGTAACGGATCCAGCGGCACCATCGCTGCGGCACCCGCATCCTGCGCAATAGCTTTGTTCTCGCTCGCCGAGATCGCGGCACCTACCTGACAACCGATATCACCGGCATCACAGTCACCCGCACCGCGCTGCTTAAGTGCATCGGCACGCGCAGCAGACAGCATGTAGTTTTCAATACAGGCCGCTTCACCACCCCAGCGCGCAGCCTCATTCACACAACGGGTTTTGTTGTTGTACAGGCAACGCAGGCCGTAACGGTTTGCCAGGCAAAAGAGCTTGTTGCCTTTATTGCCATAGAGATTGTAGTTCTCACGACAGTAACCGCCGGTGCGCAACGCGGACGCGTTGCATTCATCCATGGATCTGAAACGACACGTGGTTTTCTCATCACGCACTTTGCAAAACGGCTGATCTCCCTGGGCAAAACTAATTGCCGGGATCGCCGCTAAAAGTGCCAGACTGAGTAACAACCAACGCATCAAACTACCGTTTCATTCCTTTGAATTTGCAGATGCAGCGCCAAACCGATGGCATCGCATATATTAATTATCTCACATCCCGGCCCGGCGAAAGCCGGTTCGGGGTCAGTTGAGGTAAAGCGACAATAGTGTGACCGCTTACAACTCCTATAGTTCTCTATAGCAGGACGCTTTTACAGGAGCCATTTAACAGAATTGCTAAATACACCGCGGCGGGCAGCTAGGGCATGGCCTTCAACGCCAATTCCAGAGCCGCTGCAAGTGCGAGAAGCCGGCTGTCATTGCTGTCAGCACCAACAACCTGAAGACCACAGAACACGTGATCTCCGGCGGGCAGCGGTAGATTTACTGCCGGTAGATTAAGCAGGTTCACCGGGCGGGTGTTACGACTGGCGCGACCCTGCCACTCCAGAATTGCCGCGACATTTCCAAGGCTGCTGCGCAGCGGTGCCAGACCCGGCACGGTAGGCAGTATCCAGCCATGCACATCTGCGCCGGCGATTACAGTCAGTACCGATTGCCGGAATTCTGCCAGCTCTTCGACGCTCACTAACTCCGGCACAGTGGTGCCTTTATACCAGGGCTCCAGCCGCGCGCGTGTCACCGGGTCGAGTTGCTGACTGCTATTGCTGAGCAGCTCAGCGCCAAGGCGTTCTGTCAGGCCTGCAGGAAGATTGTTGTTGAAAAAACGCTCAACCACCGACAGGTCGGGCAACAGCAACTCTGTAAACTGCACCCCGGCCTTCTGCAAACAACTGACAGCAGCCAAAAACGCCTGCTCCACTTCGCTGTCGAGATCAGCAAGCAATGCTCCGGTAGGAATACCAAGGCGTACTTTACCCAACACGGGCAGTGAATCACTTACAGACGAGACCGCGGTATACAGAAAGCGAATATTGGCCACTGAAGGTGCCAGCACACCTATCCGGTCGGCAACCGGCGCCAATGGCAACATACCGTCATGCGGCCAACTTTCTGCGGTAGGCAAATACCCGGCGACACCACAGAACGCCGCAGGTGCGCGCACCGAACCACCGGTATCGGTGCCAATCGAGAAAGCGCCGACACCATGAGCAATTGCTGCCGCCGAGCCACTTGATGAGCCACCGGTTACCCGCAGCGGGTCATGGGGATTGGCCGGAAGCCGGCGTTCCAATGCGTGCTGGGCCAGACCGAACTCCGTCGCTTTGGTTTTACCGATGACTACAGCACCCTGTGCCTTCAGCTGTGAGACGAGTGGCGCTTCTCCCATCGGGTGTCCGGGGAGTTCAGACAGGTAGGAAGCAGCGCTATCCGGCATGCCGGAGACACCGATCAACTCCTTTGCGCTGAATACCACACCGGCCAGCGGCAAACCAGCCCCATCCGCCAGTTGTTGATCAATCAGTTCAGCGGCTGTCTGCGCAGCATCTGCGTCTGTCCACACAAAACAGTCGCCGATGGCGCGTGATGCATTAGCAAGGCTGCGTGCACAACTCCGGGTTAAGTCGCTGGCGCTAAAGCGTTGCTGCCGGACTGATTCGGTTAGCTGTTTGAGACTGATCGTTGCCATTGCAAATCGACCTTCAGCCCTTCGCCTTATTCCGACAACACCTCGCGGGCGATCAACAGTGCGTCCCGCGCAGCGGGAATACCGGCGTAAACGGCGACCTGCAGCAATGCCTCGATGATTTCCTGTTCGGAACAACCGTTGTTCACGGCGCCGCGCAAGTGGACGCGCAATTCCTCCGGACGATTGGTTGCGGCAAGTACACCCAGAGTGATCAGACTGCGTGTTTGCAACTCCAGTCCCGGACGGGACCAAACCGCGCCCCACGCAAAGTCGGTTATCAGTTCATCAATCGGCCCGGTGAACTGATCAAGCTTTTGCAGCCAGGAATCAACGTAATCATCTCCGACTACCTGTCTGCGAAGTTTCATTGCTTCTTCGTCACTCATAGCTGCACCCGCTTGTTTACCGTCTGTTGAGTATTCCTGCGGCAGCAGCCGGACGCAAGCAGGAATAAAAAAGCCCCGCTGCGGCTATCCGGAGCGGGGCTCTTCTTAATCTAAAACCACGAAGAATTACTCTTCCGGGGCAATCTCCAGCACCATGCCGTCAAGCTCTTCGGACATGAAAACCTGGCAGGACAGACGTGAGCTGCCTTCTTTATAGCACTCGGTCTCTTCGAGCAGTTCCAGCTCATCATCCTGAGCATCAGGAATCTTGGCCGCCGCATCAGGCTCGACATACACGTGGCAGGTCGCGCATGAGCACATGCCGCCACAGAGCGCTTCAATGCCGCCATCGATATCGCGAAGCGGTTCGTAAATAGACTGTCCTACTTCAACCTCGAACTCGTGCTTGCCACCTTCGCGGTCGGTTACAAAAATCTTGGGCATCGCTGCTGCAACTCCTATTGTTCGGGCCGCAGGACCCGGAAATTCTTTAGTACTTATTGATTACTGCCGGGGCGGATTCGCCCGAATCGGCGCGCAATATACCATATCAAAAGGCTTCCGCCACGGATTCGGGAGGTCTGTAGGCACATTTACCTAAGTCCGCCCCGCTCGTGACCGGGACAGATGAAGCTTTATGTAACAACCACTTAGGGGTGGCTTAGGAGTGGCTTAGGAGTGGCTTAGGACAGAGGTCGTCAGGCAGACTGCGAGGCATCCTGCGGGGTGTCGTAGCAATCGCTGTCTTCAGCGAGGCGCTGCACTTCAGCCAATAACACCTTCATGCGCCGCTGTGCAGTACCGGTTTCGCCGCAGGCTTCACACATCGGATTGTTGCAGGGCTGACGGGTAAACAACCAGTACTGAACCGCTGCTGCGAGCATGCCGGAAGCCACATCCCAGACATCAGCAGACTCATCGCTATCGATGATCCCGTTCGCGAGTTCAATTACACCTTCTGCCGCCTGATCGTAGGTGTGCAGCTCGTCGTCCGCCATAGAAACTACCCTGATAATTCCGGTATTTGATGAATGCCCAAAAAGACATCGCTTACCCGATGCCAATAGCGCAACTCTACAATCTTCAATTGACCGAATAAAGCATCCGGACGATGAGAATTGTAATTTGAAACCGGTCTAACCCGAATCACCAAAATCGATTAGTCAGAATCTAAAAATAAGACCCGCGTTGGCCTGAAATTGCCAGAGAACGTTGCCGGTAGTGCGGAATGCACAGGTGGCCCCGCCATCGACGCCACAGAACCACTGACTACTGCTGTCGATGACTGTGCCCAGAACGCGCCCTTCCAGGCGCAAGCCGAGACGCTTTTTAGGAAAGAACTTCCAGCCGCCACCCGCGCTGAAGCCGAAGTAGTAATCGGAGCCACTGGCTTCAGGTTTTATCCGGGTGAGTCCGGCGGTGGCGACAAAATATGGCAGCGCTACTTCACCCGGACCGATGTAAGTACCGCCAATCTGCAAGGTATCGATGGTCAGGTCCGCATCGCTGTCTTTGAACTTGGTGTCCTGATGGTTGAAGTACACCTCGTATTCAGTCGGATACTTCGAAGGCCAGTTAACAGTGACGCCAAAGTTGCCGGACTCATCGAGTTCGATATCGGTTTCAGAGTCGCCCTCATCCTCGATCTTCACTTCGCCGCCAACAGAAAAACCGGCGAACGGTGTAATCTGCAACGGCCGCGGTCGATCGTCTCCAAGGTCGGCCAGGGCCTGCGCGGACAACAACATCGCTACCGACGCAAAGATGCCGGGGAACAGTTTTCTCATGGTTTGCCTACTGCACTGATAATGGCTTCTACCGCCTGCCGCGGATTCTCGATCTGCTGCACCAGACTCAGGTCATCTTCACAAATCGTGCCTTCGCTGAGCATTGTATTGCCCATAAAGCCGGCCAGCTCCGACCAATAGTCGCCACCCATCGCAATAACCGGAAAGTCGGTCAGCTTGTCTGTCTGCATCAGGGTCATTACCTCAAACGCCTCGTCCAGCGTACCGAAGCCACCCGGCAAAACCACGAAAGCAGACGAATACTTCACCAGCATCACTTTGCGGACGAAGAAATGCTCAAACTCGATAAACCGGTCCATGTAAGGGTTCGGGTGTTGCTCGCGCGGCAACTGAATATTGCAGCCTATGCTGAGCCCACCCGCTTCTTTTGCGCCGCGGTTGGCTGCTTCCATAATGCCGGGACCACCGCCGGTCATCACTGCAAAGCCCGCTTTCGCCAATTCGCTGCCAACCTCTCTGGCCAGCTGGTAGTGCTCATGGTCTTCACCAAAGCGCGCCGAACCGAAAACCGTGACGCAGGGCTGCTCTAATTTAATTTCCTCAAAACCCTTAAGGAACTCAAGGAAGATACGCACAGCGCTTTCAAGGTCATCAGACCTTTCCCTGCCACTGCGCAGGAAATTACGTTCCGCATCTTTAACCGCCTTCAGAAGCGGAACTGATGCGAACGGGAAGGGAGAATTTTCGGAATCCTTAGTCATAGAGAACCGGAGTCACAGAGCGCTGAAAAGTTTGACTGACGATATACAAATTGGATACCGCAGGGTGCGGCATTAATCGCTGACTTTCAACGTGGCCGTTACCGTGGTGCCTTCACCCTGCGTGCTTTCAATAGTCATCTCGCCACCATGAGCTTCGACGATACGGAGACACAGATACAGCCCGAGGCCAAAGCCGCCGGTATGCCGGCTACGGGCAGGGTCGGCACGATAAAACGGCTGAGTGGCGCGCTCCAGATCCTGCGGCGACATCCCCTCGCCATGATCCGTCACACGGAACACCACCTCGTCCCCCTTGTCACCCCGGTTATCTGTTGTGCGCCGGAACATCGTCACTTCCACCGGCTTGGCGGCTTCGGGCGAATGACGTAAAGCATTTTCAATCAGGTTTCTGACCAGCAACCTGACGCGGGTCGCATCGAACTCACCGTCGAGGTCCCCATCGACATTCACCACAATGCGACCCTCTTCACGATGGGCAAAGTCGAGATCAATCACGCTTTGCACCAGCTCGCCCAGATTGCCGGGCTCACGACGCAAACTCGCGTGGCGGGTATTAAGAGCCTCACTTTCGAGAATGTCAGAGATGAGACGCTCCATCTCTTCGACATCCTCCATCAGGTTTCTCTTCACCGTCTCATCATCGAGAAATTCGAGCGCCACCCTGGTGCGGGTGAGCGGTGAACGTAGTTCATGACTGATAGCCAGCATCAACTGACGCTTTGCTTCAAGCATGTCCTGCAAGTCGTCAGCCATCGTATTGATGCCTTCGGCGAGATCGCCAAGGTCGTCGCGGCGCACTCCCTTAATCCTGTAGTTCAGGTCGCCACTACCGATCTTGGCCGCACCTTCCTGCATCTTCTGCACCGGACTAATAAGCCAGCGCACGCCGGCAAAGCACAACAACAACACCAGCAAACCCACGCCACTGAAAATCAGTGCAGAGTCATAAACCACCGCCGGCGGCGAATCCATTGGCGGCGACAAAAACACGATGTCGTAACCATCGCGGGTGAGTTTCACGTAGGCGCGCTCTTTGTAGCGGGCGAAGGCCACCTTCTCAACCTGACGAATCCAGTCTTCCACCTCACCACTGTTGGCCTCGCCGAGGTTCAGCAACGACAGCGGACCAAAAGCAATGTTATCGATGTCGGGAAAGCGCTCATCCGACACCCACATCATGTCAGGGCCACGCAACATGATGTCGACAGGAATACGTTCAGTTATCGATGCCGCATTTGCTATTGAGGGCGGAGTGCCGATATCTGCCAGTACGTACTCGGCATGCAACGCGATGTGTGCGCCCGCAACCTGACGCAGAGAGTCGGTATCCTGAAACAGACGAAATGCAAAACTGGCTGAATAGCTATAGAGAATTGAACCCAGCAGGAAAACGAGTACCAGCCGCGCAGATAACGAGTGCGTGATACGGCTAAACCAGCTCACGAAGCTTCTTTCCCTACGAACACATAGCCGGTACCCCAGACAGTTTTGACATACTTCTGGTCTTTGCCCTTATCGCCAAGCTTCTGACGGAGACGACTGACAAGGATGTCTACCGAGCGGGAGAACAGCTGCGCATCAATGCCGCGGAGCTCATTGAGAATTTCATCACGGGTAAAACTTTTGCCGGGGTTCTGTGCCAGCAGAATCAGCAACTGGTATTCCATTGTGGTCAACTCCAGCGGCTGACCTTCAAGATCTACTGTGCGACGCTCCAGATTGATATCCAGGCCGTCAAATTTCAGTTCACCTTTGTTGGCCGGTAACTCGCCCGTGCGGCGCAAAACATTCTGGATGCGCGCCACCAGCTCTCTGGGCTCAAAAGGCTTAGGCATGTAATCGTCGGCGCCGATCTCGAGACCGACAATCCTGTCGGTGACTTCACCCCGGGCGGTTAGCATGATGATTGGCACGCTGTTGCTCTTGCGAATAGTCCGGCATACATCGAAACCATCCTGCCCGGGCAACATGACGTCCAGAATCACAAGATCCGGCTGGACTTGTTCAAGCAACTCCAGACCGGTTACCGGGTCGGTAGCTGCTGTCAGTTCCAGCTCAAAGCGTCCGAAGTAACTCGTCAACAGGTCGCCGAGTTTCTCGTCATCGTCAATCAGGAGAACTTTAGTCATGTCTTTTTCTGCAGGTGTCATAGGCGGCATTCTAGCGGCAGTTACGATACTGTAAGACTCTGACAACGCAGGCGTTACAAAAAGTTACAGCGCTCCGCGGTGGCCAGTCGTTCAGCCCTGAAAAAATCATAGCACGCGGCAACACTGATTTTGGCAACATAACAGCTAATGAAAGCGGCTCCGGAACAACAAACGTCAGATGCAGCCTATCGTGCTGTAGTCGACGAGTATCGGGCACTCGCGCCCCGCTACGACACCCGCTGGGCCCGTTACAGCGAACTGACGCATCAACTCACGGCAGCAGCGCTACCGCTTGAGCGAACAGGGTCGGTGCTGGATGTGGCCTGCGGCACAGGCAGCATGCTCGAACAACTGCTGCGGCAGAAGCCCGATCTGCATGTCGCGGGCAGCGATATTTCCGCCGACATGCTGGCCGTGGCAAAAACGCGCATATCCGACGACCTTTGCCAACACACCGACTGGCGCAACGAAGCCGCAGAGCACTTAAGTTACGCCGACGAGTCTTTCGACGCTGTGATCTGCAATAACGCGCTGCACTTCTTTCCCGACCCGGACAAAGCTGTGACAGAGATGCGGCGGGTTCTGCGACCGGGCGGGTGCGTTGTGCTGACAGACTGGTGCAAAGATTTTTGGACAATGCGAGCCTATGACGTAGCAGCACGCATCACGGACAGCGCCTATCAGCAGATGTTCAGCAGCCGGGATATTTCAGTGCTGCTCAGCGACAGCGGCTTCACAACCGAACAAGTGCAGCGATGCAAGATCAACTGGTTCTGGGGAATGTTTACCGCCACGGCCAGCAAGCGCTAATCTAAGCTACGTCTTATCCGTTAATATCGCAGACATGAAGCCATCACCACCGCCTCTCACCAACGAACAGCTTAGCAATCTGCAAAAGCAGGTCAGCAAACTGAGTGTCGACAAGATTCAGCGCCACATTCTGCTTTGCTGCGACCAGACCAAACCCAAATGCTCGGGCCGTGAGGAAAGTCTGGAATCATGGACGTTCCTGAAACAACGTTTGAAAGAGCTGAAGCTCACCGGCAAAGGCGGCATATACAGAACCAAAGCCAACTGCCTGCAGGTCTGTTTGCACGGACCGGTAGCTGTGGTCTATCCCGAAGGCACCTGGTACAGGCACTGCACGCCGGAAGTTCTCGAACTGATCATTCATGAGCACCTGATCGGCGGCAAACCGGTAAGCGACTATGTGTTTGCAACCCAGCCGCTGTCCGACGGGTTGGCCGACGTCTGAGTTACCGCGCCGTCATCGCGCAGTTTAAGCAGATGCGCCAACAAAGACTGCTGCGCCAACTCATGCAGCACACTGCTCACGTCGGTATACACCTCTGCAGTCAGTTGCTCCACTGTCATTCCCGGATTCTTTTCAACCCGCTTAAGCACCCGTGATTCCCGTGCCAAGCGGTGCCGGATGATCCGGTCGATGGCGAGCTCCGGCGCATCGATCAGGCTCCCGTGACCGGGTGCAATCGCCCTGACCGGATAACCTTTAAGCAATTCGAGTGACCCCATGTAACGGCTCATGCAGCCGTCGGGGGGTGCAATAACCACGGTCGTGCCCTGATTGATGTGATCTCCACTGAACAAGATGCCACTGTGTTCGTCGAGATAGCAGACGTGATTGGAAGCGTGCCCCGGGGTGTGTATGGCACGAATCCGCAGACCGCCCAGCTGCAGCAGCTCGTCGTGTGCAGGTTGCCGGTCGGGTTTGAAGTCATCGTCCTGAAGCGGAGCTTTAGGAGGTGGCAAACCGATAACTTGCGCACCGGTTGCCTCACGTAAGGCTGCCACACCGGGTGAGTGATCGCGATGTGTATGGGTCACCAGTATCCAGCGCAGCTTGTCCCCACACGCCTGCAGAATACATTGCAGATGTTCATCGGATACCGGTCCGGGGTCGACCACTGCTTTCAGCAGCGGTCCCAGCAGATAGGTGTTAGTGCCCGGCCCGGTCATCATGCCGCCATTGGGAGCGACTATTCTGTCGACTCCGGCGCCGATAGCTTCCGGTTGTCCGGGACGCATCTTACTCATTGTTGCCCCTCATCATTACACCTAGTCGCTCTTGGTTCCGGGGAGCCTGACAGACAGATTCTTTAGCTGCGCCAGATCCGCCTCCAGTACCAGCTCACCATCAACCTGACGCGGCCACATCACCGGTGCCGGCTGACCGTCAGCCGTGCCCTGCAGCAATTCGTCCATAGTCTTATAACAGGCCACACTGGCGATGTTCTCGGCAGTCGGCCGGGGCAGCTTCAGGGCATCCTGGCCCGCAAGCGCCTCATCAGGCTGCAGCCAGCGGTGTTCCAGAGATTCCTCACCGTCGGTCTGACAGTCCTGCCCTTCCGGCAGTCTGGCAACAAAGAACCGTGTGGCATAGCGGGGGCTGACCCAGTCCGGAGCCACCCAATAACTGTGATAGTTGAGACGTTCCAGATTGAACGTCCAGTTGTTTGCCATGCTGAGATCACTGAACGAGACATCACCCGCCAACAGCGCGTGACGCGCGTCGTTCAACTCAGCCCCGGGCGATGCATGCCTGAATAGCGCGATCCCTGTTTCTTCAAACAACTCGCGTACCGCGGCAATCCACCAACACAAACCGTCGGCATCGGCAGACAAGCGCTGACGCGCACGCTGCTCCGGATCTGCTCCGCAGAGTTCCGCAAAACCGGTGTGACGGTCATCCGCTTCGACACCGCCGCCGGGGAACACCCAGGCGCCGCCAAAGGAGACATGTTCAGGCCGGCGCAACAACAGCAGCTCGGGCACGGATGCGCTGTCCCGAAACAACATGACTGATGCTGCGGGACGCAATGGAGTAACTGATAGGTTGTCAGCGGAACTCATGCGGCGATTGAAACACGCAAACGCCGGCAATCACAGCCGGGCACAATCACAAGCGGACAAATGAGCAACATGACCGCGATATGCCGTATGACAAAAAAGACAGGGAAGATGGCGTCCGGCACCCCGTGAATTCGGCCGATAAGGTCAACCCCGACAGAAGACCGTGGCAGAACTGCTAATGCGAGGTGCCGGACATAGAAACTGCTTGTGTAAATCACTTGAATGTGCGGTTTTATTTAAGAATGTTTACCGCAATTCATGTAATTCAGTGCGCACGCGGTGCGTGGCGATTACTGACCCGGTTCCGGCCAGCAATGAATGAAGCATGATTATATATGAGCGTCCGCCGCCGGGGGCAGCTTTTATCAACGCCAAAAGCCCTGAAAATGCCTTCGGGGAGCGACAACAGAAGCATTATTTACTTAACTAACAAGTAGTTACAAAATTCGGACAGGTCTGAAAAAAGATTGCCCGGACAGGCTAGCAGCAACTGCTTGCCGGCTCCGCAGCAGACATAAGTTCGAAGGGATTCACAACGGTTTTTTCGTTAAATGCGCCGAAATGGGCCGTAAAATCGCCGAATATGTCGAAATACTGCGAAAAGCGTGATTCCTGCAAGATCCGCACGGTATTGCCACTGATCGCTACACGTTCACCCTTTTTAAAGACCAGATCCTGTGACAGAGCCAGCTCCTGAGGATGCTCTGCCAGCTCCCCGCGATATTTCGCGCTATGGCCATAGTCCTCCGCGGCCGGCTCTGCGTCGGCGCACTTGAACAAACGATAGGTGGCCGAGCAAAAACGGATATCGCCTGTCTTGGCCGCCACCTCAGCATCTTCTATATCAATTGCGTGACTGCTAACCAGCTCCGGCGGAGCAAAACCGGCTTCTCGTGCCAGTCTCACAAAATCACGCCAATACAGTGCGCCCGACAAACACTCGCCGTACAAAACCGGGTCGCTGATCAACTCGTCCGGAATCCTGCGGTCGGCATACACATCAGCAAAGTAGAGTTCACCGCCGTTTTTCAGCAACCGGAATGCATTTTGAAGCACACCCAGCTTGTCGACGGCCAGATTGATCACACAGTTGGAAACGATGGCGTCAAAAGAACCATCCGCCAGGTCTGTTTCCTGCAGGCGCTCGATGTTGCCTTCAACAAACTCGACATTGCTGTTTGCAAAACCGAAACGCTCGCGATGATAGTCCTGATGCTCCCGGGCAACGGCCAGCTGCTCAGGCGTCATGTCCACACCAACTACGCGGCCCTGCTCACCGGTCAGACGCGACAGCAGGTAAACATCGCGACCTGCACCACAACCCAAATCGAGCACGGCAGCGCCTTCGAGATATTCAGGCAAGGCAAGCCCGCAACCGTAGTACCGCGCATGCACTTCGTCATGAATCTCCGCCAATGCTTTCTTGATGTAGTCTTCCGGCTCAACTACCGTGCAACAGGCAGATGTTTTCAAATCATCGGAAGACTCCAGCGTTTCACCGTAGTATTTTTGTACTTCCTGATGAATAGTTGACTGATCGTCGTCGGGGGTGTGTTTCGCATCCATGTGAGTGCAGATTCCTTGAATGTCGGTCTTGCGTGTCGGTCAATTGTCGGACCGTTCTTTGGAGAATTAATCGCAGATTATGAGCCAGAACCGCAGCAATAGTTCAATGCTCGTGCTATTTGCCCGTTATCCGGAGAGAGGCGAAGGTAAACGCCGCATCGCTAAAGACCTCGGCGACCCCGCCACCTATCAGGTAGCCAAACACCTGTATGTCGCCGGCTGGTTCGACCTGCTGCGCTGGGCCGGCCCCAAAGCTATTGCCACCACCAGCGCTCGCCCGTTGAGGGAAAAGTCGCCGTTTCCGACGCATCGCTTATCCGAATATGTGCTGCAGTCAGATGGCAATCTCGGCGAACGTATCAAGGCTGCTGAACGCAAGTTGCGTGACTCACACAAAGGTCCGCTCATTTTCATAGGCAGCGACTCGCCTGAACTTCAGGACGAGCAGATCCGCGAAGCCGATACCCGCCTGTGTGAATACGATGTGGTCATCTGCCCCGCAAGAGATGGCGGCGTCACGTTAATGGCGGTGCGCGAACAGTGGCCGCAACTCGATGACCTGCCGTGGAGCAGTGACAAGCTCTGCTCCGCACTGGTAAAACGCTGCAAACGACAAGGACTGAGTGTGTTCCAGTTGCAGCCCGGGCACGACACTGATGACTGCTACGATCTGTTAAGACTGCGCAATTCGCTGGCAGAAGATATGCGCCCTGACAGGCGCTCTCTGCATCAACTGATCAGCAAGTTGTTTCCCACCGTCGGTGTGGTTGTGCCCGTCAAAGGCGATCACAAGACGCTTGCCCGGCTGCTCACCCGGCTACAGCGGGTTAAGCCGGACAAGATCGTCGTAGTCGATGCCGATTACGATCAGCTCACGGCCCGCCGCTGCCACCGCTATGGCGCCAGCTACATGCAGGGTGGCAGCAACCGCGGCGAACGCATGGATATCGGCGCCCGTTTTCTGGAAACAGACATCGTCTGGTTTCTACATGCTGATGCGAACCCGCAGGACAGCTCGGCCGACGAAATCCGCATGCATTCCATCCGCGGACATTGTGGCGGCTGGTTCCGCTTTGCCTTTGACGGCGAGCCTGCGCCGCTTAAGCAGCTTCTGGAAAAATGCATCAACTGGCGGGCTCGCCATGGCATCCCTTACGGTGATCAGGGGCTGTTCGTACGCCGTAAGGTTTACAAAAAAACCGGCGGTGTCCGACACTACCCCCTGTTCGAAGAAGCAGAACTGGTGCGGGAACTCCGCAAGCAGAAACTGCCTTTCAAAGAGCTTAGCGCCAGTATTGGCGTTTCGGAACGACGCTGGCAAAAAGACGGCTGGCTCAGGCGCACTCTGAAGAATCGTTGGCTGGCTCTGCAATATATGTTCGGCGTCTCTCCCGAGACTCTTGCCGAGAAATACCGCAAAGGCTGACATTGCAGATGGGCATGACCTCAGAAGCATCCGGCGACTGGCTGACTACACCCGACGGTGAGTTGCGCGGTTACATCGAACCCCATGTGCTTACCGAACTGTGGTTTCACACCGGCACGGCCTGCAACCTCGCCTGCCCGTTTTGTCTGGAAGGCTCCAAGCCCGGTGACAATCGCCTGCAACGCATCACTCTTGATGATGCAAGACCGCTGATCGATGAAGCGGTGGAACTGGGCGTTGAGCAGTTTTCGTTTACCGGCGGCGAACCCTTCATCGTTAAAGACTTCGTTAACATCCTCAGGTATGCCGCCGACCGCAAACCCTGCCTCGTCCTAACTAACGGTACCGATCCGGTATTGAAGCGGTTGCCTCAGATAGAAACACTTCTGGAAGCAAAACACCCCGTCAGCTTCCGCATCAGCATCGACTATGCGGATGAAGCTGCGCACGATGAAGGCCGTGGCGAGGGCTCGTTTCAACAATCACTGCAAGCCATCGGCAAACTCTCCGAACTGGGCTTTGATGTATCTGTAGCGCGTCAGATGGCGGCAGATGAAGATACTGCTGCCGCCGAAAACGAGTATCGCGAACTGTTCGATGCTCATGGCATCGACCGGAATACGCGCATCGTCAGTTTCCCCGACTTCGGCATACCTAACACCCCTGCAGATGTGCCCCATGTCACCGAAAACTGTATGACGGAATTTCAGACTGAAGAAACCCGCCGCCAGTTCATGTGTGCTTTCAGCAAAATGGTCATCAAGAAGGACGGCGAGATGCGGGTGTATGCCTGCACTCTGGTTGACGACGACCCACGCTATGACCTGGGCGGCACACTCGCCGAATCAATGGACAAGAAAGTGATGTTGACGCATCACCGTTGCTTCAGCTGCTTCAAGTACGGCTCATCCTGCAGCGAACTCTGAAGCCCGCCCTCTGCACATAAGCTTCAAATTTCTGTAACCGGTTTGTAATCAGCCGGGTGCTACTTTCCTCTGACCACAACATCAGAAAAAGCCGGGTCCTATGGGATCCGGCTTTTTCATATTGTTCTTAAGGCTGTTGAACCGACTTAACTTAATCTGAACCGGGTTTACCATCAGGATCGCGACTGTTATCTTCGGTGACATGTTCGGGGGAGGAACTTTAATGAGATCAACAATATTTGCCGTAGCACTTTTGCTCGGCACACCCGCTTGGGCTGACATCATCACGGTCGACTTTGAAGAGCTTGAGGCGGGCTATCCCACCTCGTTTGTATCTAAAGGCGTAAACTTCACTTCCGATTTCGGCTTCGGCGCACAGGTCGGCGGTCCGGGTTCTGAGTTTGGCTCGTATGTTCTCGGTCTTGTTGCCGATGCGGAGAACAGCCTGAGCATGGCTAGCGGCGTTAGCTTTGACCTAATTTCATGGGACGTACGGATCGGCATTGTAGACATGACGGTTACCGGCTTCCTTGAATCGGGCGGCACAGTGTCAACGACAATTTCGTCAACATCCGGTGCTTTGGAAACCTACAATTTCTCAAGCGCATGGACCGGACTTACGTCAGTGCAGTTCACTGTTGGCGATTTTGACGTCTTGGACAACGTCGTGATTTCGGCTGTTCCACTTCCGGCAGCCGTCTGGCTTTTCGGCTCTGCCCTGGCAGGCCTTGGCTGGATTCGCCGCAAACGCGCCTGACACCTAAACCACAAATACCAAAAAGCCCGCTAAACAGCGGGCTTTTTTATTTCCAGCATTGCGTGGAGCAGTAACGCATAGCGCCCCGACCTACACTTAGTTGTGCTTATTTGTTGCTAGTCGAGGCGTGTGAAGCGAAGCATAGCAACGCTATGTGAGCGAACAACAACGAAGAGTGGTGCGAATAAGATGCGTTTAATTACGCTTAACCACGTAATTTTTGTGCTGTTCGAGGCGCGGCGCAACGACGCCATGCAAAAAACCTTCGTGAGCACTTAGTTGTGCTTATTTCGTTTTAATCGAGGCGCGTGAAGCGACGCATAGCAACGCTATGCGAGCGAACAGCAACGAAGAGTAAAGCGAAATAAGCACCAACTAAGCAGGGAAGAAGTCGATAGGCTTGGTTGTTGTGAGTCGGGCGACATCCTTAGCTTCGAAGCGGAACAACTTCACCCGCTGCACCAGCTTCCTTTCCAGCTCAGCGTTGTTCAGCTCACTCGACACGATCTCCACGTTGGAAATTTCTCCCGACGGTTCGATCGTCAGGCTTAGCACCAGCTTGCCTTGCAAACCCGGGTCTTTGCGCAGCGCCCGGGTATAGAGCGCATAGATTGCACCCTTATTCTGGTCGAAGACCATTTCGATTTCTTCGCGGCTGCGCGACGGCACACCGCCACCACTTTTCACTTCCGGACCGCTGCCGCCAAAGCCTTCAATCGGGCTGCCGACCTGAGTGGTACCGCGCTCTGACAGACCTGAACCACCGGTATTGCGGCTCATACCTGCGGTCGTAATACCACCACTGCTCTTACCTGCAGCGGAGGCAATCATTGAACGTTCATTGCGTTGCGCCTCGCCGGCCACACCTGTCAGCGGCTGATCTTTTACCACGCTGGCTACGGCGTCATTGCTACGCAGATCTGCCAGATCTTCTGCAAAGGCCATCACACCTGCACGGGAGGCTTTCTTACGTGCGTCTTCTTTAGTCTGCTTGGGCGCTTCCGGCGTCGGTGTCGGCTCCGGAACTTTCGTTTCTTTAACCGTTTCCTTCGGCTTCACCGGCTCCGGTTTTGACGGAATCTCTACAGGTTTCGGCGGCGGTGGCGGCTCGGGTTTTTCGATCAACAGTTTCGCGAAGCGCTCGGGCACTTCTTCAAACTCTTCCTGCTCAGCTTCAGGCAAGGGCAGGAACGGCCAGACTATCGCCAGCACCAACAGGGCAAGAAAAGTATGCTGCAGAACCTTCGCAAACTTTTTGTCCTGCTCTTTTTCCTGCTCCCACGGCAGAACGTAAGAGCGGTAATGCATGAATACGGCGTCCTGCCTTCTCATTGCACCGCCCCCATAGCCTCGGGCTCCAGCGGCGCCTTCTGCATGATCGCCAGAGATATCCGGCCATACTGCGCCGCTGTGCAACTGGCCATAACCCGTTTCAGCAACTGATAGGGCAGACCTTTGTCGCCCATGATCGTCACTTCACGGTTTTCAATTTGCGCCTCTTCAGAGTCTTTGATTACACGCTTGTTGGTTTGCGCAATCAGCTCCTGCTCGACTTCTTCAATGACAACGGTATTGCGCGCCATCACTTCCGGAGTATCAGCAACGCGCTTACCCTGCACGAGGATGTAATCCTTGTTCACCATGATGACAACATTCTCGCGGGCCTTCTCCTCTGCCACCGACTCGGGCAGCTGGATGTCTTTGGCATTGGGCAATACCTCAACATCCGAGGAGTTCACGAGCAGGAAAAACACCAGGATCGTGAAGATATCCATCAGCGAGATCAGATTAAGCCCCGGCGGCTTAGTCCGTTTGTGGTTTTTTTCCATGCGCTTCGCGCGTCGCGACATCATGGCATCAGTACCTACTTACTCTGTGCCAGCACCGGCGCATCGCCGATGGACACTTCCGGAAACAGCTCGGCGCGGACAACTTCCATCGCCTGCACTTCCGGGTATGAACGGGTCGCGTCTATCACCTGCACCAGGACGTCGTACTCGACATCGGGCTCCAGCAGCAGAGCCGCATCGAGCTTGTCCGGGAAAGTGGCTTTAACGCGCTTCAGGTATTCAGTCAGGCCTGCATAGTCATATTCACCGTCGACCTTCGGCAGGAGCTTCATCGAGCCGCGATTGCGGTCACCGACTTCTATAGACTCCTGGCGTACGATCACCTCGAGACTGAACTTCGGCGGCTCGTCAGTCGCTTCCGACTGAGCAAGCGGCAAGTCCAGCTCGACAATGGCGAGACGGGAAAAGACAGCCGTAATCAGGAGGAACGGAACCAGGATCACCATCAGATTCATGAAAGTGGTGATATTCAGTTCCGCCGCTTCCTTATTGCGGCGTGCGGCCCAGCGACGTCTCATGCGAGGTTCTCTTCGCCGCGACGTTCAACCACAGTGTTCAGGAACTTCACTGAGGCCATTTCAAGACTGTCGACAATCTCTGAAGTCTTGGTCTGCAGAACCGCATGGAACAGCAAGAGCGGAATTGCAGCGATCAGACCGAACGCCGTCGTGTTCATCGCTACCGAAATACTGGCTGACAGCAGGTCAGCTTTCTCAGCCGGATTCGCGCCCGATACCGCGGTAAATGCACGGATCAGGCCGATAATCGTGCCGAGCAGACCCAGCAGGGTTGCGATGTTTGCGAAGGTGGCGAGGTAATGCGTGCGCTTCTCGAGCTGTGGCATTACTTCCATCAGACTTTCTTCCATCGCCTTTTCGATATCGTCGCGGCGACGGGCGGTTTTAATACGGTTCAGGCCATAAGTCAGAATCGTGCCGATGGCCGCTTTTGACTGACGGGTAACCGCTACCGCTTCATTGAATTTGCCCGCTTTGATGAAAGGCGTGACCTCTCCCCAAAGGGCGTTACTTTTCACCTGTGTGGTCGTGAGATAAACCCATCTCTCGATCGCAATGGCGATTCCTGCGGCCAAGACCAAGACGATGGGATACATAAAGATCCCGCCGTTTTGGAAAAAGCCTACGATGCTGCTGTAGATTTCCATGGCTAAAAAGCCTCCTTTCCATTTGTGCCCAAAAATGAATGCCCGGAATATTGCCGGTCATTCGCCGGACTTAATGCGTCCGGAATTTTTCATCACCCGCACCGGTCGCCCAACCGGCAGGAGCAAAAGTTTTTACTTCGCGCTATCCGCGGAGGGACTCAGCGAGTCCGGCCCCGGATTACCAGACAATTGCCCGAAATAGTCGACATGTCTGAGAAATACGTCACGGTCTACGGGTGTAAACACCTCGTCGAGCAAACTGTTCACCGGACGCCCGTCCAGATCGCCTGCCGTCGCCGACTGCCACGGCACGATGTACAGCACCTTCGGCAGCTCGGCATTGCCTTTAATAGTGGTTGAACCCAGTTCCAACCGGTCCATTTGCTTGCTCCCTGAAGAGGCTGCGCGCTTCGGTGCAGCATCGGCAGGCTTGGCCGCTTCAGCTGCTTGCGGCGCCTTTTCAGCCGGAGCGTCAGATGCAACATCCTGAGCAAATGCCGGAATCGATACCGTCCAGCTGACAGCGATCAACAATGCTTTCGCCGCATTCATTGCATGACCTCCTGCTTGTCGGATTCCTTGCTAGCAACCTGGGTGTTACCCACCCGGCGGGTCAGATCACTGATCCAGCGGTCAACTTCAGGGTCTTCAGCTTCAGGGCCCAGCAAGGCGCGGTATTGCTGGTAGTAATCGAGTGCCACAGCCGGTTCCTGCCGATACAAATCGTGCAACACCGCCAGATTGAAATAAGCCAGTGCGTAAGACGGCTGGGCGTCGATCGCTGCGCGATAGGCATAGGCAGCCTCGTCAAAGCGACCTTGTTCCCGGTAGATAATGCCGAGCTGGTTATTGGCCGCGGCATAGTCCGGATGCAGCGACAAACACATCTGCAAGGTCGTAATCGCACCGTCGGTATCGGCATTACGCAGCTGCAGTTTGGCGAGGTTCAGCGAGGCACCCGGGTATTCCGGATGTTCAGCGACAAACTCTTTAAACAGGGCAATTGCCCGGTTTGCTTCACCCTGCTGCATCTCGTTAAGCGCAGCCGCATACTGATCGCGCACTTTTGGATCAATCGCTGCAAGTTTCTCGGCAGCGGCATCTGTTTGGGTCGGCTCAACCTCATCTGCCTCAACCTTTTCAGGACGGTCAAATATAAAGTCAGGCGTCACGGCATCGACCGCAGACATCGTCATATCCACAGTTTTATCTACCGCCGAGCAACCGCTCAGCAATACCAGAGCCAGCAGTACTGATTGTTTAATCGGTAAGCAGCGCATAGCTCTCCGTCCTTTCAGGTTTCGCATAGCGGCCCGGCATCAGTGTCGCCAGACGGGCATAGCTGTCGCGCACCGCATCGTCGTATACACCGTCCGCTGCGCGCGCCACATTCACTTCATACAACTCGATCGCCTGCTCCTCGAACGGGAACGCCTGTTCCTCAACAAGGATTTCATATTGCTCGAGTTCCATCTCGTTCAGTCCCGCAGGACGCTCCGATGCCATCAGGTCCTGCGCCAACTGGTAATACAGCTCGGCAACACGGAAGGTGGCCACAGTAGATACTTCCGCCACACCGTAGTCCGCAGCTTTGTTGTAAACCTCAAGCGCTTCTTCCATGCGCGCCTTCTTGGTCTTCAGTGATTTCTTCAGCGGTGCGGTTAGTTTCACCGCCGCGAACCGTCCCCAGTAAGGCTCGGCCAGTTCGAGAGACGCTTTAGCTGCCAGATACTTACTACGCTCAGTGCGCTCGTCACCAGCCTGCGCGTCCTGCTTAATGATTTCTTTCAGCATCGCGATACGCGCTTTGCCATCACCCATTTCCAATGCCAGTTCAGACAGACGGTAACGGGCCTCGAGCGATTCAGACAAAGGCTCGGGGAACTGTTCCTTAAACCGGGTGTAGGCACGCTTGGCGCTCATGAGGTCGCCCTGCTTCTGATACAGCTCGGCCGATTGCCACAGAGCTTCGCGCTGGGCCTCCGGATCGATCGCACCGTTGGCTGCCAGTTGCTCAAACTCTTTCGCCGCGGCCAGCACCATGCCCGCCTGCAGGTATGAGAAAGCGAGCTTCTGCGACACATCGTTCGCGTATTCATGTTTCGGGTAATCGGCACGGAACTGTTCCAGCACCGGAATTGAGTCAGACCAGCGTTCACTGACGATCAACAAAGTGGCCGCGTCAAACACGGCGGTAGGTTTGATATCCGAGCTATCGGAAATTCGCATGTAGTTGGCAACAGCCGCGTCAACATTACCGGCGGCCTGCTCGGCTTCAGCCTGACGGTAGATAGCGGCAGCAATGCGCTGGTCCACTTCGCCACGCTCTTTCTTATCGAGATCCAGCATGCGCAAGCGGCGATATGCCTGCTCTGCATGCACGTAGGAACCCTGATCAAAACGAGCGTGCGACACGACACGCCAGCCTACCCGCTGCAGGTCCATATCCAGATCCGGGTAACGTGTCAGCACCTGACCGGCGGCCACGCTGGCAGCAGCAAAACGATCCTGATTGAACAGGTCTTCTGCAATATTCGTCAGAACTTTCGGCGACTCTTCATGATCCGGATAAGCCAGAGCAAAACGGATCTCTTCAATGATCTGGTCGTTGTTCCAGGTCTTCGCCGCTTCCGGCTCCAGCGTATCCGAGTAGGCACGCGACGCCAGAATAGCCGCATACCCGGCTTCGGCAGCACGATCGAAACCGGGGTAGTTATAGGAGGCATTGCGGTACGCAGTAATTGCTTCGGCAGGCTGACCGGACTCGACCAGAACCTCACCCAACAGGAAACTGCGCTCCGCAGAGTCCGGATCATCCGGGAAGTACTGCAGATACAGGCGATACCAACCGGCTGCTGCAGCATAAGCCGCAACATCTTTTTCTTTCTGCGCCCGCGCGTGATCGTATTGCGCGAGGTCGCTCAAATCCTGCTTCAGTGCTGCAACAACTTCCGGACGCTCTGCCGGGTTCCAGGTATTCCAATAGACCGCATCCAGGCCGTATGTCTGCACGTAGCGCTGCTTGCCCTCAAGCACAAGACTCGGGAAGTTACCTTCACGGTATGCGTCAATGGCCTGCGCCTGATAGACCGGTGCCTGACGATGCGCGGGATACTCGGCGGTAAAGGCTTCATAGACCTGTGCCGCATCAATGTAGCGTTCTTTCTCAAGATACAAAGCACCGAGGCTGTCATACATCAGCCACGCGTACTGCGCATCGGGACGACTGCTCATATAAGAAGCGATGGATGCGGCGCCTTCTTCGTAGGAATAGATCAGACTGAGCACACGCAAGGTATCGTCAAACAATTCGCGCTCTGCGGTGGACATCTCATCCACTTTGGCTACCAGCTCGGCTTCGCTGCCGGCCACCAGCATGATGTCGAGCAGCGTCAGGAACGATTCAACACCGGGTTCGTAAAAGCCCTGCTTGAAGTTCGACCAGCCATGCTTGTACAGCGACTGCTCATAGAAACGCGATTCAGCGCCGATATTCAGCACTTCAACATAGGCCAGCTCGGCATCCCGGTAGCGGCCATTCATAAACAGAATCTCGCCGCGGCGGAACTGCGCCTCGCCGATGTAGACGTTGTCCGGGTAACGCGCAACAAACTCGTCGAGCACCACCAGCACTTCTTTCTGCTGACCGGTGTTCTCATACGCTTTAGACAGCTGATAAAGCACCAGATCCATGCTCTGATAGTCCGGATACTCTTTGCGCAGACGGTTGTAGAGGTCTATTGCTTTGTAGTGGTTCGGGTCGTCTTTGAGTGAACCGCCATGACGAATGTAGTTGTCCTCGCCAAGCTCCATATACAGATCAGCCTGACGACGCATCGCCTCGGCCTGCAACAGATCATCGCCCGTGTTCAGCTCAACGTAGTCACGATAAGCACGCAGTTTTTCTTCGGTACTGACGGGCTCGGCATCGGAAATCTGAACATCAGGCTGGCGCCCTTTCAGACTCTTCAGCGTCAGCGGTGCGTCTTCTGCAGATACCGCGGCGGCCACCAGCAGTGCGCTACCAAACAGCAGAGGCAAACGACGTCGGGTCATGGCGCATCTCCCGACAGATCTCCGGCAGCAGGACTGCGGTCAAAAATCGCCGCCTGCGCAAACCGTGCTTGTGCCCGGTACTGAATCAAACGCTGTTTCTGTTCAGACAGTTCAGCCGCAGCCAGCGAACCCAACTCAGATACCTGACGGTCGGCCACTTGCTCGATCTGCTGCAGCAGAACATCAACTTTCGGTTCAAGCACCACAACCCGCTCGCCAAACTGATCGAGTTTTTCCGGAATACCGGCAATGTCTGTCTCGAAGCGCTGATAGTTTTGCGTGGACTCGGTAACCAGCTGTTCCAACTCATCAACGGAGCGCGACTGCTGCCATGCGCGGTACTTGTACTCGCGCTCCATATCCCAGAACAGCACGCCCTTCAGCAGCGCCAGCTTGTCTTTAGACGCCTGATCTGCTCCAGCCGAGGTCAGTTCCAGACGACGAATACGGTCCCAGGCATCCTGTTGCTCAGCGGTCGCAAAGGCGACGATGTCACGCTCGCGTTTAGCGCGCTCAAACTCGTCACGAATGGCCTGATACTGTTCTTGTTGAGTCAGAACCCGCTGTTCTTCCAAATCATCGGGCAGCTCCGCCATCGCCGCATCATAGGCAGCACGACGGGTGTCGATCATGTCTGTAAAAATGCCCAGCTTGTTACGCCAGTCGTTCAGGTGCTCGTGCAACATCTGCAGGTCACGATAGTTACGCAGCCCGCCCTGAAACTTGTGAGTCGCAATCAGCTCCAGCAGATAGCGCGAGTCTTCGCTGTCGGGCAGATCTTCAAGTTCCCAGTTCCAGCGGCTGAAGTCATCGACATCTTCGGTGAGCATCAGCTCGACCAGCTGGCCCGAATCGGCGGCATTAATAGCCTTATCGAGTCGACGAATTTCTTGTTCAAAAGTATTAATCGCCAGCTTGTAGCCATCCATCGCCTGCTGGTTAGCGTCGAGCTGACGGTAGGCATAGGCAACCGCCAACATGCCTTCCTGTACCGCCGGATCGAGATGATTGCGTTTAATCAGTTCCAGCCACGGCACCAGCGCCGAGCGATAATCGCCATCCGCAGCTTCAGCCCAGCCGAAGCCCAGCAGCGCCGCATTGGAAAACGGACCGTTCAGACGAACCCGCTCTAATGCCAGACGCGCCTGATTACCGTCTTCACGTTGCAGCCAGCCAAAGCCCATCGCGAGATTAGCGCGGTCACGCAGGGCATAAAGCTCCTCGGTACGCGCTTCGGCAGTGCCGACTTTATTCAGATAGATAGCCGCTTCATCCATGCGGCCATTGCGAATCAGTGCAACGCCCAGGTTGTAGGCTGCATACAAAGACCACTCGACCGGGCCTTCCCACTGATCGATAATTTTTTCGGCTTTCGACAGGTCGCCACCGGCGATATCCACCTGCGCCTGCAAACTGTCGCGCTCGGCTTCCATCTCTACTTTCAAATTGCTGCCGGCTTTGGCAAAGGCACGGCCGGCCTCTTCAAAATAGCCGCGCTGAAAACGCGCTTTACCAAGGAAGAACCAGGCGCGGTCGCGCACCTCGGGTTTTGGGTTTGTCGCGAGCAGACGTTCAAATATCTCGCCTGCCTGAGTGTGGAGCCCGTATGACAGATACAAACCACCGCGCAGCAGTTCTGCTTCGGCAGCATGGTCGGGGATACGGCCCATGTCCTCTTCGACCAACAAAGTAGTCAGGGACAGAAAGTAGTCTTCTTTGTAGAACTCATACAGCACCTGTCCGTACGGCAGGTCTTCAACAACAATGCCCGGCTGCGGCTCCACTTCGACGGCATTCAGCGCAGCACCAAAGCCCAGCAACGCGATGCCGGTCAGAAGTGAAAGGTGCTTGCGGAACGCAGAAGTCACTTAGGCACTACTCCCATTCCTTCACAACAAACGCTGGCTGTTGTTTGCTGTCACGGTCGGAAATTTTCAGTTCAATAAATTTTGCGCCGATGTTCTTTTCGAAATTAAGTGTGGCGCCGGTGCGGTAATCGCGGCCGGAAGGTCCTTTGCCGGTGAAGATCGCTACCAGCTCATGCTCACCGGTTTTCAGGTTGCCGGTATACAAACGCTGCACACCACCACGCAATAGCGCATCGGCTTCACGGGGTGTGTACAGGTAGCTGCTGACATCGGTGTCATCGAGCTTCAGCTCCACCGCATCCAACTCGAAGTACTTACCGACATCCATCGACAAGAACACCACTACCTGCGTGTTTGCGGGGAACAACAGCTCTTCTTCGAGAACAAACAGTTCACGATTCAGGTTGAGCACATCCTGCTTGAGCTCCTGGACCTGACTGTCCAGAGCGCCACTGTCCGATGTGACTGCAGCCGGAGCCTCCTGTGCATAAACAGGCCCGCCGATCATCATGATCGTCAGCAAAACCGCAATTGCTTGCCTAAAAATAGTCATACTTTTCAAAGTCCTGTTCATCAAATTCGATCCGGTCAGGGTCACTGTGCGCGGGCGCTCTATTCAGCGAGCAGCGCGTTGACCTCCTGCAGATACAAAGCTTCATCGCCGTTCTCGTAACCGGCATGGAAATAACGCACAACACCGTGCCGGTCGATGAGCACTGTTACCGGCAAGGTAGGTAAGTCGTAGAGTTTTGCGATGCGATTGGTGTCGTCCATCAGCGTCGGATAGTTCACACCCAGCTCCTGGGAAGCGCGACGCGCCTGAGCGGTATCCTCGTCGATCGTCACTCCAACGACGTGAAGATCATCTCTTTCCAGAGAACCGATCAGTTCGGCAATACGCGGGATTTCTGAACGGCAGGAGCGGCACCAGCTGGCCCAGAAATTCAGTAAGACGACATCGCCACGCATTTCGCTGAGACGCATGTTGACGCCGGAGAAAGTTTTTAAAGCGAAATCGGGAGCCGGTTCATTGGCTTTCGGCGGAGCAGCCGATGCCACAGCAACGCTCAACAACGCTGTCAGGATCAACCCGCCTTTTAAAATCATTCGCGCCAATTTGAAATACATGCCTGCCGCACCCGAACGTCTTGCGGAACGCCCGGATCAGATTTGACATAAGAAACAACAACGAACCAATGCTACCGCATGGTTTCCTGCCCGGCTATGCGCAGCACGGCAAAGATACGCGCTATCCGCCGCCCGGCGTTTCCTGTGTGGGGGTCACCCCTATTCTGATCCGGCGCCCCGGACTCTAATGCCGCTCTGCAATAAGAGCGTCCTTTCCGTATAGCCCGCCACACTTGCGCCCGGTGGCGGACTTACAGGTGTAATGGTCGCAGTTATAGGCGGGTGAACCTGTGACGCAGGTCACGAAATGCCCGCCGGAAGCAGACAACAGGTATTTATTAACGCATTGTTTTTATTAGATTTTTATTGGCTCTGGCAGTCTATTGGGCCAATAAACCGCTTGAGTAGTGCATCGTGCCGTTGGAATCGATGATCACGGCCTCATAGGCAGGCAATTTTTCGATGATTTTGAGGCCTTCCGTCACCCCTGCCACGAACAGACTGGTCGATAGTCCGTCAGTCATCGTGCCATCCGGCCCCAGTATCGTCACACTGCGCACACCTTCAGTCGGCAAACCGCTCTGAGGATCGAGAATGTGGTGATAACGCTGCCCGTCTTCAATAAAGAAACGTTCGTAATCACCCGAGGTTGAGACCGCTTCGTCAATCACCGGCAGACGGGTAACGACTGCATCTTCTTTGTCGGGGTGACGAATACCGATGATCCAGGGTTCACCGAGACGGTCGCCGAGTATGCGCGAGTCGCCACCGGCAGTGGCGCTGGCAGAAACCACTCCATTTTTACGCAACAAAGCGACCACCTGTTCTACAGAGTAACCTTTGGCGATACCACCCAGATTGATGCGCATGCCCGGTTTGGTAAAGCGGATACTCAGTTCTTCTTCGTTAAGTTCTAGCGCCCGGTAATCAATCGCAGCAAGATTGCCGGTGATGACTTCCTCATCCGGTCTTTCGTTGTTACGAAAATCATAGTGAACGCCAACACTGTCATAGGTGATGTCGAACACGCCTCCGGTCAGTTCAGACAACTCGATGGAACGCTTAATAAGATTAAACAGCTCGGCCGATACAACAACGGATTGCTCGCCGGCCTGCTCATTCACCCGCCACATCTCGGTGCCTTCGATGTAGGTGCTCATGGCATTCTCGATGCGGTCGAACTCCGCCATCGATTGCTGCATAAGGGCTGCAGCGGTTTGTGCATCCTCGTGCCAGAACTGCACGGTGATCAGCGTACCCATCTTCTCAGCTGTTTCGTAATGCCATTCGGCATGGGCAAGCGGAGACAGCAGCGCCGCTGCCATCGCAGTAAACGCTATGCAGAAACGCCTAGAACCAGACAGAAACGAAAATACGGAAGACATGCGCATTGAACTCGAGCAACTTCTCATCCGCGACCTGCGACGCATCGGTAGTGTTGGTATTGTCCGTGTACTCGTCGTAGCTGAAGCGGATGAAGTCATAGTTGAAGTTCACCGTACCGTTGTCGAGCAACCACCAGCCGTTGGGCATGAACTCGTAGCTTACGCCAAATCGTAAGGTGTGGTTGTCAAACGGACTGGTTTCCTTGTCACGCCCCATAAAGTTCTGCTCGCCTTCGAACAGGAAGATGTTGCTGAAGAAATCCGCACCGGTCTGGGTGTAATAACGATAGCCGACATCTGCCAGCCAGCGGTCGCCCCAGCGGCGGGTGTATTTGAACTCTATGTTGTGCGCCGTGATATCCCAGTCATCATTGAAATAGCGGTACTCGGCATGCACCGACGATGCCGGCGCCAGAAAGTAACGACCACGGATAGATGCGGCGTTACTGGTACGTGTATTCGGATAGATTTCGGTAGCAAAACCCAGGCCGTTGTTACTGTTTTGATCAAAGAAACGGTAACTGCGATAAGGGTTATTCAGATACCCCTCGTCAGTAATGGTTTCCCAGGTCAGACCCAGCAACGCATTCTTGCTCAGCACCTGAGTAAAGCCCAGACGATAACTGCGACGGTCTACATCCTGCGGCACAAAGTCCGGGTCACCGTTTTTCCGGACCTCATCGTCACCACGGCCGTAACCCATACTCAGGGTGCTCAAGCCGCCGAAAAACTCCTGCGTCAGACCGAACCAGTAGGTTGTCGCGGAGTAATCGTTCTCTTCACTGTTACTGATGCCCACACTGAACGTGGTGTCTTCGTAAAGGAAGTCTGCACCCAGACCGCCTTCTTTGCGCTCTTCGGTATAGGCACTGCCCTGCGTAACCACGTCAATCGACGCACTGGTGATGTTGTCGATGTAGTAGTTCGCGGTCACCGACACATTCTTGCTGAGCGACTTACGCACCAGCAACGACGGGCCGTCGACCTGCACGTTCTGACCGTCGTACGAGTGATACATCAGATCGGCGCGGTCTTCCGGCAGCACGGCAGCCTGCGCAGCGCCAACTGCGAACAGGAGAGTTAAAAACAGGCGGGCAATAATCATAAATACTCCGGCAGCCGTTAGTTACAGCCGCAACCGCCTCCCGCGGAACCCGCAGCGCCACGTGCACCCTCACGTGCTTCACGCACGTGATGCATGTATGAGTCTGAAATCGGGTCACGTTCAAAACTCATGACCGGGTCAGCCAGATTGGCACGCTCGTAAGGCTTCACCCACGGCTCTACCTGCGTACACGCAGACAATGCGGTGAGCATCAGCAGTGAAATAAAGAGTCGTTTCATAGTCGCACCTCTACTCCCTGACGAGAGCACGGATCTGGTCCTGATAATCGTTTTCGTAGCCCGGCTGATAGCCGTGATGGATGTAACGCAGCTTGCCGTCACGACCGATCAGGATCGTGCTCGGCATGGCAATCACATCGTAAGCAGAGCTGACTTTATTGCTAGTGTCGAAGAGCACCGGGAAACTAACCTGCACTTCTTTCAGGTAATCAATCGCAGCGGTCGGATCTTCATCAACATTCACGCCGAGCAGCGTAAAGCCAAGCGGCTGATAACGCTGATACAGCGCTTCGAGCAGCGGCATTTCCTGACGGCAGGGGCCACACCAACTGGCCCAGAAATTGATCATGACCACCTGGCCCTGATAGTCCGCCAGACTCACCTGAGCACCATCATTGGATTCCAGCGAAAATGCCGGAGCCGGCTCGGGGTCGAGCGGCGCAGCCACCACCAGTCCCGCTGCAAATAATGCAGCGACCGCAGCAGCCTTAAACATCTTGTTCACTTGTTGCAGTGTCATCCGTGACATTGCAGACCTCCTCAATCGGCAAACCTTTCAAAACACACTAGAAGAACCAGGTCACGCCCAAGGTGCCTTCAAAATTGTGTGTCAGTTTGTCTTCCCCGAGTATGTCTAAATCGAACATGTGATCGCGCACTGTGACATGCAGAGCGAATGCATCGTTCAACAGCAGGCGGTAACCGAAACCAAAATTGACGGTGAAATGATTGTCACCTGCAAAGTTGGTACTGCCGAGACCACCGATCAAATACAGAGCGCTGTTAAACACTTTGTCTTCGCGCCAGAACGATTCACCCGGCAGGATGTTCCAGCCAAGGTTCACGTTCCAGTAGATGTACTGGCGCTCTGAACTGGTCAGCAACGGCGGCGAACCGCTCAATTTTTCGAAACTGGTTTTGCCGGCCTTGGCGTAACCAATGTTCAGTTCGGTAAACAGGTCTTCGCTGATGTGATACGCACCCTTAACACCGATGACCGGACTTACTTCAAAGTCCTCGATGCTGATCAATCCGGCGTACAGCCCGATCTCCCAATTCTCGGTATCGAGATCGGCACGTTTTACTTCACGACGCTCAACGTCCGGATCGATGACCTGATCATCCTCGTTGACTTGCGCCAACGCGGGAGCAGACAGCATCGCCAGTACAGGCAGCGTCAGAAAAATACGGAGAAGCCCAGTTTCCATTCGTTAACGTCCTCGTTCTCGTCTCTACTCGTAAAGACATAGTAGTTCTTGTACTCGGCGCGAAATATAAAGCGCCGTGTGACATAGGCCTGTGCGCCAAATCCCACTGTAGCCACCTGATCGCGGCGGTCTTCCTCATCAACCAGCGTGGCCTTCGGGCGTATCTCCAGTACGCCGGTGCCCAGCGTAAAAAACGGAGAGGCTCGCCACTTTGGGAAGAAGGTATGCGTCAGGTTTGCGTTGATCATCCAGCCGTCGGAGAAGTTACCGAGTATCTGCGACAACCAGATTTCGCCGGATATATGCGGCGTAAAAGAATAAGCACCAAATCCGGAGAGGATATTGGCGCCACCGAAATCACCGGCCATAAAACCGACCTGCCATCGATGGTCATGGTATTCATCGATGCTGCCGTCATTGAACTGCGTCATCTCACCGGTGGGCTGCAGCGTCTTGCTCATCTGCTCAACACTTACCCAGCCTTCCTTGCCACGCGGCGTGCGCACTTTGACCCAGTCGGTGCGACGTTTAAGAAGCAGCACGGTTTCACCGCGCTCAACAACATGAAACACCGGATAACCGCGACCGGCTCCGGTATGCAATTCAATATAGGGATCGAGAACTACGGCCTTCTGGTATTGCTCTTCAGAAGACACCTCGGGATACGTTTCTTCACCGACCGCAGAACCCGCCAGCAACAGCAGCAAAGAGAACAGAACCGGATACGAACGTTTCATGCGCTAGTTCTCAGGTGCATCGAAGGGGCTATTGTAATACTGCGCGCCGACATCTACCCACTCGGCGATCAATTTCAGCTCGGCGGGAGTCAGCCAGCCCTCGTGGCTGCCTCCGGTATCGAACTGACCAAAGAATGATGATGCCCAGGAAGCGCCGGGAATCAATGACGGACCCACCGGGAAGTCGATGAAGATCGGGTCACCGTTGATGTCGGTCAGACCGCTGTCTTCAAGACGGTCAACAAGACCGCCGCCGCCGTTATCAATCAGCTCGAAGTCCTGCGACAACAGTTCACGATAGGCCTTGAAATGGGCGTTGTTCAGATCCGACTGGCCGTCTGTCAGGTCCAGGAATGCCGGCGCATCGACCGCCACGCCCGCATTAACCGACGTTGTGTGACAGGAAATACACTGACGGTCGACGGGCTGACCGCCGCCATCCACGTCCGGACGCAACAGCGACCACAGCGGATGAATATGTTCTTCGTAATTGATGACGATACGGCAGTTCGCCGTCCACTCAACGCCGCACGCTCCGGTCACCGGAGCGGGTGTTTGCAAGTCGGCGTAGCTGTAATCGAATGCGGTATCCGGAGCACGCACCAACGGGTCGGTCCAGATATCGGTGTACTCAATATCGGGGGTGGCATCGATTTCATCGCATTCGCTTAACGCACAGTTATCACGTGAACGGGCCTCGGCCATCGTCTCACCGATGATCGCTGTCCAGGTATCAACCGTACTCGGGAACTGGTCGCTGACCGCGCCGGCATATGCAGAATAGAATGCCTCATCCCGGCCATGCGATTCGCCGCTGCCACCGGCATGGCAACCGTTGCAGCCGGTTTCCGTACCGGGCATCACCTGAATCCAGTTGAAATGATCGCGCCCCGGCAACATGCGGCCGTTCACGTCGAGCACCTGCACGGCAATGGGCACATTCGCCGGAACACGGGCACGCACGGAGCCATCCGGCTCAACCATTGCGTAACCCAGGATCTCGCGCATACCACGATTCTGACGCACGCCAAACGCATTCTGATCGAAGTCGAGAACGTCGTCGTCCGGAATAGATGTGGCTTTCACAAAACGCACGAAACGCGCCGGACGCTCATCCGCATCGGTGAAAAACGGATCGGCCAGTTCTTCAATAGATGGCGTCGCCACATCCACACCATCTACGTCGTAAACGCTGCGGATATTAATAAGACCCCAGTTATCTGCAGCCAGCGCAGGATACGGTGAGGTGGCACCCACCTGATCAAAACGAATCAACGGGGGTGTGCGCGTCTGCGCTGCAGCGACCTCTGTGAACCAGAAGCCTGATTCGGGCGGTACGACAACTGCCTGCGTATTTTCAGACGGATCAAAAACCCAAATGCCATATGCAGGCGGCAAAACCTCAATCAGCGGGTCGGCAATACCCGCGTCGGTGCAACCGGTCGGTGAGTTATCAACGATCATCACGCACGGCGCGTAACTGACGAGAATCCGGCCGGTGCCATCCCACATCGGCACTGAATAACCGTAACGCCCGCCGGAAGAACCCATCGGATCGGTCGTTACCGTGTCGTCCGAAACAGGCACCTGTGCCGGACCGGTCAAAGTGCCGCGATAAGGCGCCAACGGCTGCACATTCTCAACGTAGTTCGCCACATCAATAGTCACTAACTGGCCGCCACCCGCAGTGCCGATGCGTGGCATCAACTGACTCAGCACGTTGCCGTTCTCTTGCTGACTGGGTCTGACGAAATCGACGAGGTCACCGTTGGTGCCGGTGTTGTGACTGTTGGCACCATAAAGCAACTGCATGTTGGTGCCGTCGGGATTCACCGTATAAATGTTCAGCTCATCATTGTTCACTGCCTGATCCCAGCGCGAGAAAACAATCTCGCCTGTGAACATGACGTTCGGATAAAAGTCGTGACTCTGATTGAACGAGATCTGGTGAATATCTGTACCGTCGCCGTTCATCACATGCAGCACAAAAGCTTCTTCGTTACGGCCTTCTTCAAGCGCCGCAAACTGTCCGCGGCCTTCGTCTACAAGAATCTCACCGGTCTGGGTCTGACGGTTGGAAGTAAAGACTATGCGGCCATCCGGCAGGTAGCGGGCATAGCGGTCCTGCCCTGCCTCGGCATCATTATCCAGTTGGATAACACGTGCGAGAGTTTCGGTTTCGAGGTCGTACTGCCAGATGTCCCAGGGCGGCAGATCTTCTTCGTCAACACCGGGCAATACCGGCATACGTACCGAGAACAAAAACTTTGTACCGTCAAACGAGGCACTGAGATCACGAATATCGGCGGTATCACCGAACACTTCCGTAACAATGGTTTCTTCAGCAGACGGTGATGCTCTGTCTTTGACGATCAGATGTGCGCCACCTTCGGCAACCCGCAGTTGAGTGACGTCGGGTTCGATCAACATATCGTTGTCATCAAGTGGCAACGGGCGGCGTATGTACGCGAGCGGCACATCAACAACGACCGGGTCAGCTGACTGACCGCTGCCGATATCGACACCGTCGCCACCACCACAGGAAGACAAACCGGCAGCAATACCGGTCATGCTTGCAACTGTCAGACAGACAGATAAGCCTTTGCGGACGCCGGCAACTGCCGACCCCCTCACAATGAGATCCTTCTCGTTCATCCTTTCCTCAAAACAACCGCTTGGTTGTGTACTTCGCGCAAGTACAGTCTGAGCAAGCGGGCGCACAAATATTTGCACAATTTAACTTAACGGACGGCGGTTTACCCGAAATGTTAACCGCGTCACAGATTGCATTTTGGTACCCCTGCGTATACTGCAACTGCGCGAAGTGATTTTGTCGGCGGACAAAACACTCATTGAAAGGACACAAACCAACTGCGGAGGCTGGTCTATGGACGGACCTGCTAGCAACACATACAAACGCTTAGGTGTTTGTTTTTTAACTCTATTTCTAACCACGTTCTGGTTGGCTGATGCGACTATGGCGGTGCCTCACAGCTCCCGCGAACAGGCTCGCAGAATGCATGACCGGATCGCCGGTGTGCCGCCAAGCAGCGCGGACCTGAACACGATGGCCGGGCTGATTGCTGCAGGACAGCCACTCGATGCAGCCGAAATCGCCATCAACAATCCTGCTTTCTACAACGTCACACTGAAGACTCACGTCGCACCATGGACCAACCGCGACCAGTCGCAGTTCGTACCGCTGAACGATTACATCGCCACCGTTATCGGCATGGTTCGCGACGACTACGACTTCCGTGAAATCCTGACCGGCACAAAAATTTATATCGGCAGCGACAACGGACTCACTCTTTACGACGGCACCAACAACACACACTACGAAGAGCTGGAAGAACGCGGCATAGACCTCTACTCCGACCTGACCGACGTTGAGCAAGTGTCGGTCACCGGCGTACCGGGCGAAGCCAATGCCGGCGTATTAACCACCCGCGCAGCAGCAGAAGCATTTTTTGTGGCAGGCACCAACCGTGCGATGTTCCGCTTCACCCTGCTTAACCATATGTGCACCGACCTGGAACCGATCATGGACACCACCCGTGTTCCCGACCGGATTCGTCAGGACGTATCGCGCAGCCCGGGTGGCGACAGCCGCATCTTCATGAACAACTGCATCGGTTGTCACAGCGGCATGGACCCGATGGCCGGCGCATTTGCCTACTACAACTTTGATGGCACCAGCCTCGTATTCACCGATGACGACGTGCAGCCAAAACATCTGATTAACGCCAACAACTTCCCGGGCGGTTACATCACTATCGATGACACCTGGAAGAACTACTGGCGCAGCGGCCCGAACCAATGGCTGGGCTGGGACCCCGGTCTTCCCGGTGAAGGCGAAGGCGCTAAGGAAATGGCGCGTGAGATGGCACACAGCGAAGCGTTTGCCCAGTGCCATGTGAAAAAAGTTTTCAAAACGGTTTGTCTGCGTGATCCGGTCGACTCTGACGACCGCAGCTACATGAACAACACGATGCTGTCGCAGTTCAAAGCCGATTACGACCTGAAAGAACAATTCAAACTCGCCGGCGTGCATTGCATGGGCGAAGAGGAGGTGAACTAATGAATGCTCACCTTCTTAATAAGCTACGCAGCCTGTCTATTGCTGCAGCCGCAGTGGTCATCACCGCTTGTGGTGGCGGTGCTGAAACCACCAGCAATCCGCAACCGCCTGCAGGCCCTGACACCATTCAGCCCTATTCAGGTCCGGACCCGCGTACCGCCGACATTCAGGCATGGCGTATTAATGTGTGGGAAAACCTGCGCACTGATAACCGCTGCAGCCGCTGTCACGTACCGGGCATTCAGGCTCCGTTGTTTATGCGCGACGATGATATCAATGACGCTTATGCAGCCTTCTATCCGTATGTGAACACTGAAACGCCTTTCGATTCGGAAGTCGTGCAGAAAGTTGCTAACGGCCACAACTGCTGGGAAAACGAACCGCTGGTTTGCGGCGACCTGATGGAACGCTGGATTTCCGACTGGCTGGCAGTAGGCGGCGGTGTGGCCGGTCGTGAAATTCCGATCCTGCCAATTCCTGCACAGGATCTGAAAGACCGCACTGAAAGCAAACAATTCCCGGAAGACTCAACGGCCTTTGCCGGCAGCCAGCTTTATACCGATCTGCGCACGTGGTGCGTCAACTGCCATACGTCGGTGGCTGACGATCCACGCAAACCCTTCTTCGCTGAAGGCACTCCGGCAATCGCTTACGAAGAAGTTATTCCGAAGGTCAATCTCGATGATCCGGCCGGCAGCCGTATCGTCGAACGTCCGCGCGACGAGGGTCACGGCTGTCCGCAGGAAAGCTGTGCTGCGTACGCCGCCCAACTGGAACAGGACATTATCGATTTTGCGAACGGCCTGCCCGACCCGGTATTTGATGACTCACTGGTTGCCAGTAAGGCCGTAGTTATTGCCGACGACGGCATCGTTGCAGCCGGCGGTAACCGTCATGAAACCAACATGATCGCGTTGTACGAGTTCAAGATTGGTCAGGGCTTTACTGCCTACGACACCAGTGGTGTCGACCCTGCAATGAACCTCACTATTAATGATGAGGCCATGTGGATGTCGAACTGGGGTCTGTCATTCGATGGCGACGACGATCAGGCACAGGCGAGCGTAGAAGACAGCCGCAAAATGTATGACTTGATTGGCATCAGCGGCGAATACACCGTTGAAGCCTGGGTGGTTCCGGGCAACGTCACTCAGGAAGAAGCGCACATTGTGGGCTATTCAGGTGGCGCCGACCGTCGCAACTTCACACTCGGCCAGACGCTGTACAACTATGACTATTTCAATCGCAATACCGACACCGACAACAACGGTGAAGAAGCATTGTCCACCGCGGACGCCGATGAAGACCTGCAGGCCAGCCTGCAATATGTAGTCATCACCTATGACCCGATTGATGGTCGCCGCATTTATGTGAACGGCGTGTTCACCGGTGACCTCGACCCGGTTGCTTCAAGCAGTATCGGTAACTGGTCTGACACTTTTGCACTGGTGCTGGGTAATGAAGTATCAGGCAATCGCCCGTGGCAGGGTCAGATCCGCATGCTGGCGATTCACGACCGTGCTCTGGAGCAGGAGCAGATCGACCAAAACTATGCTGTACCGCCGGGCCAGAAATACTTCCTGATCTTTAATGTGGATCAGTGGACCGAACTGACTGACAGCTACATTCTGTTTGAGGCCAGCCAATACGACCAATACAGCTACCTGTTTACCGAACCGAAGTTCATCATGCTCGGAGACTCACAGGACCCGGGTCTGGTTCCGGTACGCGGCATGCGCATTGGCATCAATGGTCAGCTGGCCACTGTCGGTCAGGTCTACGGCAACATCGATGAAACCGTAACCACCGGCAACTATCAGGTTGAGGGTTACCCGTTATCGCGTCTCGGCACCATCTTGCCGCTGCGTTACGGCCTGGAACTCGACGAGTTCTTTCTGGCTTTCGAGCAACTGGGCAACTACACCAACGTGTTTACAGATATCGGTGTAATTACTCCGACTCCGGACACCAGCGAAGGTGAAGCACCCGTCGTAGGCATCCGTCTGTTTGACGAGATCTATGCCACGATGGCAGAGATCACGGACATTCGCTCGACCGGCACCGGTGACAGCGACGACTATCCGGAAGTGAGCCGCACCTATCAGAACGTACGTCAGCAACTGCCGGCGACAACTGATGCCGACGGCTTCCTTGGTGCTCATCAGGCTGGCGTTGCCCAAATGGCTATCGAGTATTGCAACGCGCTGGTGGATGACACCAGCAAGCGTGCAGATTTCTGGCCGTCATTCACGTTCCCGGCCGGTTCACCGAGTCCTGTCGATATCACGGCTTATCTCGGCACCGAAGCGCAACGCGACCAGATCGTTGATGACCTCGTAAATAAAGCGATGGGCATCAATCTCGATTCACAACCTGATGTCGGTCTGATTACCGACCCGGGTGCACTGGCCGTTGCCGACGATGATGACGACGACTCCACTATCAAACCGGGCACGACGCTGAAAGGCGAACTGAACGCGCTCATTGTTGACCTGTCTGCCTGCGGCGCAAGCTGCCCGCAAGGCCGGGTTGAAACCGTAATTAAGGCGACCTGCTCTGCCGCACTTGGCAACGCAGGCATCGTGATGCAGTAACAGGATCTGATCATGGCTAAGAAGAAAACTTTTCTTTCTCCGGACGAACCTTTACGCCATCCGGATCACGCGAAACCCCGCACCCGCCGCGAGTTTATTTCGCAAGGCTTTATGACGGGTGCCGCCACCGCGGCCGGCACCAGCATGTTCAGCATGTTTGCCAATCCGCGTGCGGCCTACGCCGACCTCGCCGGCGATCTGGACGCGCTGCGCGACCCGACCATCTGTGACCTGAAGAATGCCGGTGCGGGCAAAATCCCGTTCATCTGCTTCGATCTGGCGGGCGGCGCAAACTTCGCCGGCTCCAACGTGCTGGTTGGCGGTCCCGATGGACAGGAAGACTTATTGTCGACCGCGGGCTACAGCAAACTGGGTCTGCCGGGCGACCGGGTGCCCGGCGGCATCGACCCGCAGGGTGGCGATTTCATTAACCGCGAACTGGGTCTGAAGTTCCATTCACAAAGCGCCATGCTGGCGGGCATTCTCGACAAAGTGCCGGTGGGTGTGCGCTCAACCATTAACGGTTGTGTAATTCCGGCGCGTTCCGATAACGATACGGGCAACAACCCGCACAACCCGATGTATGCCATCACCCAGAACGGTAACTATGCATTCGGCGAATTGCTGAACCTGATCGGTTCACGCAGCTCCGACTCCGGCGGTAACTCATTGCCGGGCGGCATGTCGCTGAACCCGGGCTTCTACGACGTCGCAATGCGCCCGACGAAAGTCGACCGCCCCGGTGACGTCACCGGGCTGGTTGATACCGGTAAACTTGTTGGTCTCTTAAGTAAGCCTGACGCCGTGCGCGTCATGGAATCGATTCAGCGCATCAGTGATATGAAGCTGCGCGCAACCGACACCAAAGTTGCGCAGGACGCAGAACTGAAAGAACTGATTCGTTGCGCCTACGTGCAGTCGGCCCATCTGACCGACCGCTATGCCGATGATTCTGAAAGCGGAAACGGCGTGTCACCGGTACTTGATCCGGCACAAGACACCGACATTGTCGGTCCGATCTTCACGGCCGATCAGGTTCAGAATGACAATGAATTTCGCAAGACCGCCGCGATCATGAAGATGGTTGTTAATGGCTTTGCGTCAGCAGGTACTGTCACTATGGGTGGTTACGACTACCATACCGGCGAGCGCGCCACCGGCGAAGCACGCGACTTCCGTGCCGGCCAGTGCATCGGCGCCTGCCTCGCCTACGCGGCAGCGGTTGGCGTACCGGTCATGGTGTATGTATTCAGTGACGGCTCAGTAGCCAGTAACGGCATGCCGGACAATTCCCCCGGGGGTAACGGTAAAGGTCAGTGGACCGGTGACAACTCGTCGACCGCAAGCTCGTTCTTCCTTGTCTACAACCCCGGCAACCGGCCGCAGCTGCTTAGCGGTGGGCCGGCGGGTCTTACCGAGGACCAGCATCAACAGCTGGGTCACATGCGTATGGATGCGTCTGTGGAAACCGGTAACCCGCTCTACCCTGCCGCCAATAGTGTCGACCGTCTGGTAGAGACCGTCATCCTGAACTATATGGCTCTGCATGGCGAAACCGCGCAGTTCGCGGCTCTAAACCATTCGCTGGGTGCCGGCGCAGAAGCACTGGACCGCCAGACTGCTTTCGCCCCCATCGTGAACGGAACTATCGGGCTCCCCTCCTGACGCGTGAGGAGCGAAGCCTCCTGAGGGAGGCAAAGCTAATTCATCGCAGCTCTGCTGTACTCCCCGCACATGCTGTTGCATAGTCAACGGCATCTGCCGAAGAGAATCATTCAGGAGAACCGGATGGAGCATTTCGTGATCACGATGGTCGCCAAGAAAGGCGATGAAGATAAAGTCCGCGCGTACTACCAGAATCTGGGGCCGCTGCTGGAAGATGCTCAGGGGTTCCATGGGCGCACCGTTCTCGAATCCATGCCGAATACGATGGCTCATGATGTTGTGAAGCGAATGTCTCCTGAAGAAATCGCCAAACACCCGCCGCATGATCATGAAACAGGCGTCATGTTTGTTGTGTACGAAAAGTGGGACTCGAAAGACGACCGCTGGAACTTCAGTTCCAACCTGCCAATAGACCGGCGCACCGAGTTGTTCCCGTTTATTGAGCTGGACCACACTCACGAGTACTACAAAGACGTAACCAACTGAGCGCATAAACCAAACCGTTAACTGGTTACATGGCAACCAGGTTCATTTGCGTTACGCTTAGCAAAAGCTCTGAAGAACACGAAGTCTGAAAAGCAAGGAGTCTGAAAATGGGTTGGATTACTCTCCTGATTATCGGCGGTCTGATCGTATTCGTCGTCGGGCTGTACAACCGTCTGGTCAGCTTGCGCAACCGCGTACGCAACGGCTTCTCGCAAATCGACGTACAACTGACGCGTCGTCATGACCTGATCCCGAACCTCGTTGAAACGGTTAAGGGTTACATGAAGCACGAGCAGGAAACGCTCGAAGCCGTTATTCAGGCAAGAAACTCGGCTGTCACTGGTCTTAAAAATGCCGATCCCACCAATGCAGACACCATCAAAGCTCTTGCCGCAGCCGAAACAACCCTCGGTGGTACGCTGGGCAAACTGTTTGCGCTGGTCGAATCTTATCCGGACCTGAAAGCCAACGAGAACATGATCAAGCTGCAGGAAGAACTGGCCACCACTGAAAACAAAGTGGCATTTTCGCGGCAGGCATTTAACGATGCGGTGATGACGTACAACACCGCCTGTGAAAGCTTCCCTTCGAACATTGTTGCCAGCATGTTCAGTTTCAACACCGCCGAGTTCCTTGAAATTGAGGATGAGGCGAAACGGGCAGTACCTGAAGTTTCGTTCACCTGAAGCAACCACTCCTGCAACCGCTTAGTTAAGAACCGCAGGCTGTGAATTTTTTCGAAGCACAGGGTCGCACCCACCGAAACTCCCGCTACCTGTTGCTACTGTTCGCGGCGGCAACAGTGGCTGTGGTCATTGCAGTCACAGCGCTTATTTCCGCCACCTTGCTAACCACCAGGGGCGACCTGTTCAACACCAACCTCTTCGTGTGGGCCAGCAACAACGCCGGATTCCTCGGACTCACTGCACTCGCGGTGTTTACCTTCATCAGTCTGGCCAGCCTGATACGTATTGCAGGGCTGCGCGAAGGCGGCAGCAGAGTAGCGCGGGATCTGGGTGCCATACCCCTGTCACCCGACACCCAGGATGTTAAAGAGCTGCAGCTGCGCAATGTCGTCGAAGAAATGGCGTTGGCATCCGGCACACCGGCGCCGGAAATATTCATCCTCGATCAGGAGGCAGGCATTAACGCCTTTGCCGCAGGCTTCCGCCCGGAAGATGCCGCAGTGGCTGTGACCCGCGGCGCACTGGAGTTACTCGACAGAGACGAACTGCAAGGCGTCATTGCACATGAGTTCAGCCACATCCTGAACGGCGATATGCGGTTGAACATTCAGTTGATGGGACCGCTTTACGGCATCAGCGCAGTGGCACTGCTCGGTCGCGCAATCCTGCGCGGCGCCGGTCGCACCCGGCGCGTCAAAGGCTCAGCTGCGGGCGGCATCATGATTCTCGGAGTCGGGCTTGCCATTACCGGTTATGCCGGCATGTTTTGCGCACGCCTGATCAAGGCAGCAGTATCGCGTCAGCGCGAATATCTGGCCGACGCCTCAGCGGTGCAGTTCACCCGTCAGGTCGATGGCATTCTGGGCGCCCTGACCAAGATCAAACGGCACAGCGCGCATGGCCGGCTGCAGGTTAACGAAGGCGAAGAAATCAGTCACATGTTGTTCGCAACCGGCGGCCGGGCCGCGTTCGCGCAAATGCTGGCAACGCATCCGCCGCTGAAGAAACGCATACTGGCTATCGATCCCGACGGCATCTACGGAGCCCAGATTGACGATGCGCTGGAAGCCGCTATGGATGACGACGCTGCGCCGAACACTGCGGCAGGCGATGAACGGACATCGGGTTTCGCAGCAACAAGTGCGGCTGTTGTAGCCAGCATTGGCAACCCGGGTGCAGAGCATGTTGCTGCCGCAACGGGTATTCATCGCAATCTCAGTGTCGAACTACTGGACGCAGCGCGCTCCCGTGACAGTGCACCGCTGCTCATGCTGGCTCTCGGTATACATAGCGACAGCAATCAGGCAGAACGGCAGTTCGACCTCCTGACCGGCAAACTTGGCGAACTGCGCTGCAAACGAATTCAGACCCTTTATGCAGAACTACAGAACATCGCACCGTCAGAACGACTGGCGCTGGTTGAAATCGCGTTTCCGGTTTTCAAGCGACGCCCTGATGGTGAACTGGAATTTGTCCTCGGCGTACTCGACGACGTGATCGCCGCCGACCAACACATCGATCTGTTCGAATTCGCATTGTCGCGACTGCTGCGCAACTACCTGCAACGCGCCGCTGCGCCGGCAGGCTTCAACGGCCAGCGTTCCCTGACCCATCGCCATACCAAACGCGCAGTGCAGTTTTGTTTCGCGGCCCTCGCGGTACACGGCAACAATGACAGTAAAGACAAAGCGCTGGATGCCTTCCGCTTCGGACTGAAAGAGCTTAATTGCCCGCCGGCCTCGACAGAGGCTGAACAGAAGCTGCTGAATGCGGCGGCTAAGCCCGGCTGGACCAAGACGATGGACCAGGCTACCGACCGGCTGCAGTTACTTAGCCCGGCAGCCCGCGAACAACTGATTACCACCCTGATCGACACGTCCCTGCGCGATCATTCTATGAATGAGGCTGAAACCGTTCTGCTGCAAGCGATCTGCGGCATTCTGGACGCCCCGCTACCGCCTCTCACATCAGCAAATAGAACTAAATTATCTTATTAAACAGTAATTTAACGCTTTTTTATAAAAAGACTTTCACTAAACATAATAAATGCGTTAAATTGTCCGACAGAAGGGCTTCTCAGGAACCCCGGGGCGACACCAGCAGAAATAGCTGAAAGCCTTGCCAGGTAAGGAATACCGGCAGTTCCTGAGACAGCTGAACAACAGGGTTCTAAGGAAGGAATCATGAAGAAACTGACCATCGCAATCAGCGCTCTCTGCCTGCTGGCTCTGTCTGCCACCGGCCAGGCGCAGACCAAGGCTGAACGCAAAGTGCTGAATGCCACTGAAGTGATTCAGCAGTTCACCCAGATGCCTGAGAAGAAAATCCCGCCAGGATTGCTCAATAGCGCTTACGGCATCGCGATTATTCCCGACACGATGAAAATCGGCTTTGGCATCGGCGGTCGCCGCGGTAAAGGCGTACTGATGGTTCGTCGCCCGGACGGCAGCTGGAGCAACCCGAGCTTCGTCACTCTGACCGGCGGCAGCTTCGGCTGGCAGATCGGCGCTCAGGCCACCGACATCGTATTGGTATTCCGCTCACGCAAGAGCATCGACAACATCGCCCGCACCAAAGTAACTCTGGGTGGCGATGCATCAGTAGCTGCAGGCCCGATTGGTCGCCAGACTTCAGCCGCTACTGACGAAGTCTTTAAGGCTGAAATCTATTCTTACTCGCGCAACCGCGGTTTGTTTGCCGGCGTTGCACTTGACGGTTCTGTCATGACGATGGACGAGCGCACCAACCTCGAGTTCTATCGCAACGGCAACGGCACTGCTGAAGACGTACTGATGAGCTCAACGATGCAGGCACCGCCGCTGGCTCGCGACCTGATCAACACGATGAACTCGGCGGCGCCGCGTCAGGCCATGGCGAAAATCGGCAAGACGCAAACCGCTTCTGCCAGCAGTGGTTCGGGCGCACGCACATACGGCGTCGACGACCAGGCCGGAGTGAACTACTAGGCACAGAACACCAAACCAGCTGCGGGCCTACAACGCAGCGGTTACACAGACTTCCTCCGCATTGCGGCTCATTTCTTCGGATTTGAGCCGCTTTTTTTTGCGTGAAATCTTTTGCAGGAAAACAGGCCCTGGAAACTGGTCCTGCAAATCAGTGTGGGGAATCAGTCCTGCGAGATAGCCCGCCTAAAGACCGCCAAATTGGGAGGCGAAGTTATCGTCATAAGCCAGACGTCCACGCCACTCTGTCTGCAGAGCTTCTGCTTCACCCTCGACCGGGACAAACTGCATTGCATCCAGCGACAGTTCTAATACCACCGGTCGCGAGGAGTGCACCCTGCTCAGCACACGCGCCAGCCGCGCCTGCGGATCCGGCTGCAGCCCGGACGTAGACTCAGGCAACAACAGAGAACGATAAGCTTCCAGTCCTTGCCGGACACCATCAAGCGAGATCATGTTGTAGCCCTGAATCCAGTGCCCACTGCGAAGCACCAACATATCGTTGCCGGCGAATGTCCACATCTCGTCAACCGGACCCGGAGCAGCAATAACCTCACCGATACGGCTGCGGGTGTCTATATCCCAGATACTGAGCTCGCCGCTGGCGGTAGTTGTAAAGAGCGAACGACCATCGCCGGCAAACGCCCCGAGCACAGCTGATGCATCACCGGTTGCAAAGGTTTCCTGCACATCGTTGCGCCAGTCCCACAGAACCAGTCCGCCCGAAGCACCGGCGACCATAACCTTGCCGCCATCGAACGACAGACTCAGACGTGGTTCACCACCCTGCACCCGCATCTCGGCAAGACGCTCGCCGGTTGCGGTATTGGTTACCAGTATCAGCCCGCGGCTTGCAGATATCAGTACCGGCGGCTCGGTCGGACGCGCCGTTGCTTGGTTTGCAAAACTGTCATCTGTATCAGCCACTGCGGGCTTCCTTCCGTAAAACAGCAGATCGACAATCGCCTCGTCCTGATGCCGCACGCTAACCGGCAATGGCGCTGCAGTCGCGGTATCCCACAGGAATACTTCACCCGTAGTGGAGCCACTCGCGAGCAACGTTGCATCCTGGCTGAACACGATGCGGTGAATCGCAGACGTATGCAGCATTTCGGTTTCCGTCAGGGTACTGAGCACCAGCAATTCGTTGTCGGCGGGCACCACCCGCACACTACCGTCGACTCCGCCAAGTGCGATATAGCGTCCGTCATAACTCAGCGCCGCTTGCGAAACCGTTGCTGCACCGTCGGCGGGCGCACCCGAAGCAGCATCCGGCGGACTTCGCCAGAGCTTAATTTCCTGCAAACCGTCATGGGTCAGCGCAAGACTCAGCGACTCGTATAAACCCGGCCTCAGATCAGTATTCCGGTCAACACTTAGAATCGCGGCGTTCGCGGCAACCGGTGCGGGATGACGCACCGACACACCGGTCACACGCCCTTCCGGCAATGTCACGACATCGTAAGAACGGCCACCGGAACCAATCAGCATTCGCTGACTGCCGGCTGCAAAGGTGAACTGCCACGGCTCACGACCGGTGCGCTCAATGACCGGGTAGTTGCGTGCACCCGCCACATCCCAGACACGCAGGTTGTGTTCACGGTCTTCAGAAACCAGCCAGCGCCCCAAAGGGTCAAACTCCATGCGGACAGCAACATCGGCCTGAGCAAATTCGCGGAACAAGGTGGCATCGCGTAACGACCAGATACGCAGGAAGCTGTCGTTGCTGCCAACGGCCAGGTAGTAGCCCATGCCATCCACAGCCACCATGCTGGCATTCTCTGCCGAGATTACTGAGCCGACGGGCTGCAGACTGGCAACATCCCAAACCTGAAAACCGCGACTGCCGTCGTCGCGTGCAATCTGCAGAACCAGAAAACGCCCGTTACCCGACACGACCGGAGCTGCCTCTGTGTCGGCCAACGGGACTTCACCGGAGAGTTTGCCGGTGGCTGCATCCCAAAAACGCAGTAAACCGCCATCGCGCGTCATCACCTGTGAACCGCCCAGCAGGAAGCGTGCAGTTGCCACACCCTGATCACGCGGTATGCGGGCGATTACTGATGCGCTGGCAAGATCCCATACGAGAATGTCGCCACTGACGCCGCTGTCTTCCGGCCATACCAATGCACGCTGACCGGTGCTATCGAGTTCAGATCGAACCAGTGTGGTGCGCATGGGCTCAGGAATCAGTTGTGCGGAACGGTCCACATCGGCCGGCGGCCGGGCGGAACCGCCTGCAATATCAATTGACCAATCGAGCAGGTAACCGGTTACTCCTCTTTCAACATCAGCGAAATACGCAATCCATGTGCCGGAAGCATCGTCACCAAGCAGGCCGGCCAGCGCCGGCATACGGGCCGAGTCGAAGCGATACTCACCATCGGCTTTCCCGGCATCTGCCAGTTGCAGAACCGTGACTGCACCCGATGGTGCCTGTAAGCGTATCGCCACATCGGCAGGACGGGGGTGATCGGTTTTGACCACCAGTGCCATACGCGACACTTCCGGTGGCGCCGATACCTGCAGGCGTTGTCGCAGCACCACCCGTTCCTCAGCCGCCAATTCAAACTGACGCTCTGCAGTCGGCGGTGCATCCGCACTAAGCCGCCACAGATGCACGGTGTGCTGATCATCCAGTACCGTCAGCCGGCTGGCTTCGGGATTTGCCCGGACCGCACGCAGGTAGTTGCCGATACGGATCGTGCTTAATAGCTGCTTGTAGTCTTCACCGATCAGCGCGGACACTTTGCGACGGCGCAGTTCGGTAGGCACATCCAGCGAGTTCAGTTGCGCCAGCAATGCCCCGTCACGCTCACCACGCAGCGCCAGGCTGTTGCTGTGGCGATCCCAGAATTCGGCCAGTGCCTCCGCGGCGGCCTCTTCGGTTCCCGGCAGCCGCAGCAGTTGTTTATGAGTGCGCATCGCCTCATCAAGCGTTACCGCACGCTGACTCTGCCGCAACAGGAAGTCGGCAAACAGCTGCTCTGCGCGGTCGCCGTAGCCCGGGAAGAACGCCAGGCTTTCGTATGCATCGAGCGCAACTTCATAATCCTGCGTGGCTGCAGTCAGCGCCCGTTCATAGGGGCGCGGCAGATATTTGGTGTACCAGACCGGCACCGCAATCATCAGTGCCGCAACGGCTGCCGCGATACCGAGACGCCGCCAGCCAAACGGCAGATTCTGGTTAACCCAGCGGGCACTGAATACCTCGCCGTAAATATTGTTGCGAATAACCAGATGACCCGCCGCGTTTTCGACCACGACACCGGCGGCCAGCAGTTCCTGTTGTGGCTTGGACGAACTGTGGGCGATGACCTCACCACCTTTGCGAATCTTCCCGTACAAAGACAAACGGGCTACGCGGGTAGAGTTGTGGCGTAACAGGCGACTGGCTACAAAAGACAAATGAGCCTCTTCTTCAGGTGCCGTCGGCGTCAGAAACTGGGTTGCGACCAGATCGTCAACAGTCTCCGCATCAAGCACTTCATCGTTGCGCCGGGATAAACCGCGGAACAGCTTTTGTGTCAGGTACGGATGGCCGTTGGTCCACCACCAGATCCGCGACACAACCTGTTCGGTATCAACCCCCTCCTGACCGAGGCCGTTAGCCAGTTCCGAAATCTCATTGCGCCGGAAATCACCGAGCGGCACGTTCGCCGAAATCGCGAATGGCGAATCCTGCACGTTCTTAACGAACTCATCCGGGGTACCGGTTCCCAGCAAACAGAAGGTCAGCCGCTGAAATTCGGCTTCGTTGGCACGGGCGTCGTAACAGGCGCGGATGGCATTCAAAAAACCGTCAGCCAAAGGATGGCCGGCCAGCGCTTCAAGGCGGTCGACAAACACAACGTATCGGTGTTCGGTGCCGGACAGCACAATATCGAAGAAGAACTCGACCAGACGCTGCTCGTGGGTAAGGCCGCCATGATCAGACCACCAACTCTGCAAATCGGACTTGAGTCGCAGGTCACGAACGATGCGGTAGGCAATGTTGTAGTACCAGCGGCCGGCCGACTGCTCCGGGTCATCCAGTTTCAGCTGGGTCAGGTCAACAACCGCGACCCGCACCTCGCGGTCACGTAAACTCCAGGCTGTATGCGCAGCGAGGCTGGTCTTACCGGTATTGCGCTGCGCCAGCACATGGCAATAGTCTCCATCCAGCAGGCGCCGCAACAGAATCTCGTCCGCGTCACGCGACATATAGCAGGCGCGGTCCGGCTGCACCGGGCCACCCACCACGTAAAACTTGCCGTTTTTCTCGGACGCTGACATCAGACTCTCAAAGCACTCATATAGCTCTAATACATATTTTCGCCCAATGCGGGGGCTTCTGAAAGTTCATTTAAACCGACTTGCGTCACAGTTTGCCCGCTGTTACAGGCTGTTACTGCTGTTTGAACAGGGTTTCCGGCAGCCTGTTTTTTCGTGCAGCGCTCCATATACTTGCCCTCCACGTGCGCTAATGGCCGCTCCTTCGTCACCGCGGAATTGACCAGATATATGAAAGCCAGCTTCACCATTCTGCTCGCAAGCATTGCGGCTTCAACCGCTCTTGCGCAGCAGGCTAATGACAAGCCGATCACCAATACCGAAGCAGACAAGCTTCAGGAGATTGTCGTAACAGCAGCCCGCACGCCACAGCCGGTACTTGAAGTACCCGGCAACATCGCTGCGCTCGACAAGAAAGCCGTTGAGATTACCAACCCGATGCACCCCTATGAACTGGGCGTGCGTATTCCCGGTGTCTGGGTCAGTCGTGGCAGTGGTCAGGAACACCTGACTGCAGTGCGCTCACCGGTGCTCACCGGCCCGGGTTCCTGTGGCGCGTTTCTGGTGATGGAGAACAGCGTTCCTACCCGTCCCGCAGGTTTTTGTAATGCCAATCAACTGATGGAAATTCCGGTTGATCAGTCGCAACGGGTGGAAGTGGTTCGCGGTCCCGCCGGGGCTTTGTACGGTTCCAACGGCTTGCACGGTGCGTTCAACTTCCTGCTGCCATCCCCGGGCGACAACGCGGGCTGGACCACCAGTCTCGAGGGCGGCTCCAACGAGTACTGGCGTGGTCGTCTGTTGTGGGACAACGGCGATAACAACGCTGCCGGGTTGACGCTGGAGCGCGACGGTGGCTTCCGTGATGATTCGGGTTACAAGCAGGCTCGTGGCTTCTGGAGCACCCGCAATGAACTCAGTGGTGGCACGTTACTAAGCACGCTGAGTGGCTCCTGGCTGGACCAGGAGACAGCGGGCTTCATCAAAGGCAAAGACGCCTACAAAGACCCCGAAATTAACCGTACCAACCCGAACCCGGAGGCGTACCGCAAAGCCAGCAGCCTGCGCGCGCAGATGTCGTGGTTGCCGACGGTCACCGGCAACTGGGAAAACCGTCACACCGGTTTTCTGCGCTGGTCGGAAATGGATTTCCTGATGCACTTCCTGCCGGGTCAGCCGCGCGAACAGAACGGTCAGGTGAGCGGCGGTTACATGTTCCAGACCCTGCGCAAGTTTGACCGCAGCAATCTCCAACTGGGTGTCGATACCGAACTCGCCTCCGGCTACATGGATCAGAATCAGGCGAACCCGAGTCTCAGCACCCGCCCGCAGGGGCAGCAGTACGACTACCGGGTCAACAGTTTCCTCATCGCACCCTATGCCCGTTACGGCTACGATTTTACAGATGACCTGACCGGCTTCGCCGGTCTCCGTTACGAGTACATGCGCTATGACTATGAGAACCGCATGATCTCAGGCAACACTGATGAAAACGGGGTCCCATGCGCAGCGCCGGACGGCTGCCTGTACTTCCGCCCCGAGGACCGCAACGACGACTTCAGCAACTGGGCACCGGAACTGGGCATCAACTGGCGCCTTGGCAGTTATTCGGTATTCAGTAACCTGCGTCGCGGCTTCCGTGCACCGCAGGCAACAGAGCTTTACCGCCTGCAATCACAACAGGACATTAATTCGATCAAATCGGAAACCATCGACTCGTTTGAGGTGGGTGTCCGCGGCGAGTTCGGCCAAAGCCGCTTTGAACTGGTCGGTTTTGCGATGAAGAAAAAGAACTACATCTTCAAGGATGCAGACGACCGCTACGTCAACGACGGCCGCAGCAAACACATCGGTATTGAAGCGGGCGGTTTGTGGCGGATTATCGACCCTGTGTACCTGTCGTTCGCCGGCACCTACGCCAAACACACTTACGAATTCGACGATGTTGATTCAGGCGTTGTCTCCGGCAACCGGGTGGATACTGCTCCGGATCTGATCGGCAGCATGCAACTGGGCTACGACAACCGCTACGGCACCGCTGAGCTCGAGTGGGTCCACAACGACAAATACTTCCTCGAGCCGTCCAATACGCGCGAGTATGAAGGCCACGATTTGCTCAACCTGCGCCTGATCGCGCGCCCGACGCAAAACTGGTGGGCAGCCCTGCGGGTGCGCAACCTGACCGACAAGGACTACGCAGACCGGGCTGATTTCGCCTTTGGCAGCTACCGCTACTTCCCCGGTCGCGGACGAGAATATTTCCTCGAGATCGGCTACCGGACCACGCCAAACTAGTGAATTCGCCCCGAAACAAGACTGAATCAGGACTGAAACAGCCGGTTTTGGGGCTAAATTAGCGGTAAAAAGGCCCCCGAAGGTCATTTTCGGAGCTTGTCTCGGTATGTCTCATTGCCCCGCAGCCCCGAAGTAAAGATAATACCCGCCCACTGATGAGGGTCGCCGCAACTATGCCGGCGCACCCGCACCCGCCAAGGACTGACGGAACCGGTTTTCAAAACCGGCATTCGGCATGAACCGGCATTGGAAACGGTACTGGAAAATACTGGGAACACCATGACAACTTCAAAGATTATCTACACTTACACCGACGAAGCTCCGGCGCTGGCCACTCACTCTTTGCTGCCGATCGTTGAGGCCTTCACCGGTGCCGCAGGCATTACCGTTGAGACCCGCGACATCTCTCTCGCCGGTCGTATCATCGCCAACTTCCCCGAGAAGCTGACCGATGAGCAGAAGCAAAGCGACGCGCTTGCCGAACTGGGCGAACTGGCGAAAACGCCCGAAGCCAATATCATCAAGCTGCCGAACATCAGTGCCTCCATCCCGCAGCTGATTGATGCGATTAAAGAATTGCAGGCTCAGGGCTATGACCTTCCTGACTATCCTGCCGAACCGGCCAACGCCGAAGAGAAAGACATTCAGGCCCGCTACGCGAAAGTACTCGGTAGTGCTGTAAACCCGGTACTTCGCGAAGGCAACTCTGACCGCCGTGTTGCTGCTGCCGTTAAGCAGTACGCCAAGAAACACCCGCACTCTATGGGTGCCTGGTCTTCTAACTCAGCTTCACACGTTGCCCACATGTCTGACGGTGACTTCTACTCCAGCGAGCAGTCATACGTATGCCCTGCCGATGGCAGCATGAAAATCGAGTTTGTTGCCGAAGACGGCAGCGTCACCACCCTGAAAGAATCTGTTCCCGTTCTTGCAGGCGAAGTGATCGATTCCTCACGCATGAACGTCAACGCCCTGCGTGCTTTCTTCGCTAAAGAAACCCAGGCCGCCAAAGACGAGAACGTACTGCTGTCTCTGCATCTGAAAGCCACCATGATGAAGGTTTCCGACCCGATCATGTTCGGTCACGCAGTAGAAACCGTTTACGCCGATGTATTCGCGAAGCACGCTGACGTGATTGCCGAACTGGGTGTGAACACCCGCAACGGTCTGGGCGATCTGTACGCCAAGATCGAGTCGCTGCCGGCTGACAAGAAAGCTGAAATCGAAGCCGACATCAATGCCGTGTACGAAGGCGGTCTGCGTATCGCCATGGTGGATTCCGACAAAGGCATCACCAACCTGCACGTACCCAACGATGTGATCATCGACGCCTCTATGCCGGCCGCTATCCGCGCCTCTGGTCAGATGTGGGGCCCTGACGGCAAACAGTACGACACCAAGTACATGATTCCGGACCGTTGCTATGCCGGCATCTACGCTCAGGTCATCGACTTCTGTAAAGCCAACGGCGCCTTCGACGTGCCGACCATGGGCAACGTTGCCAACGTCGGTCTGATGGCACAGAAAGCTGAGGAATACGGCTCACACGACAAGACTTTTGAAGCGCCTGCCAACGGCACCATCCGTGTTGTTGATGGCAGCGGTAATGCTGTCATGGAGCACGGCGTTGAGACCGGTGATATCTGGCGTATGTCCCAGACCAAAGACCTGCCGATTCAGGACTGGGTCAAACTGGCTGTGAACCGCGCCCGCGCCACCGGCAATGCGGCAGTATTCTGGCTCGACGAGAACCGCGCTCACGACGCGAACCTGATCGAGAAAGTAAACGCCTATCTGCCGAATCACGACACCGATGGCCTGAACATTCAGATCCTCGCACCGCGTGACGCCATGCAGTTCACTCTGGAACGCGTTAAAGCCGGCGAAGACACCATCTCTGTTACCGGTAACGTACTGCGTGACTACCTGACTGACCTGTTCCCGATTCTGGAACTGGGCACCAGCGCGAAGATGCTGTCTATCGTGCCGCTGCTGAACGGTGGCGGTCTGTACGAAACCGGTGCCGGCGGTTCTGCACCGAAACACGTAGACCAGTTCACCAGCGAGAATCACCTGCGCTGGGACTCACTGGGCGAATTCCTGGCTCTGGCGGTTTCAATCGAAGACCTCGCTAACAAAACCGGTAACGGCAAAGCTGCCGTGCTGGCTGCTGCACTGAATGTTGCCAACGGCAAGTTCCTCGACAGCGACAAATCACCGTCACGCAAAGTCGGTGAACTCGACAACCGCGGCAGTCATTTCTTCCTTGCTCAGTACTGGGCCGAAGCACTGGCTGAACAGGCGGACGATGCCGAATTGCAGGCACAGTTCGCAGCTATCGCAGCAGCCCTGAAAGACCAGGAAGCAGCAATTCTGGACGAACTGAACTCTGCTCAGGGTCCGGCTGTTGATATCGGTGGCTACTTCCACCCGGACATGGACAAGACCACTGAAGCTATGCGTCCGAGCGCCACTTTGAACGGTGTCATCGACGGTATCGACTAAGTGTCGCAGCACTGAACTGCACTCAGGTAAGCAAAAGGCCGCCCGGTTTTCCGCGCGGCCTTTTCTTTTGCACCGCTTGCGGTGGTTCGTTAAGCTGCCGCCATGAGAATCGTCCTGATCAGCCTGCCCGACTCGACCGAGCGCCGGGAAGAAGCTACCCGGCAATTCAATGCAGCTGGTCTGGAATTTGAATTCTTCGACGGCATCGACGGACGCAAGCCCGGCCCGCCATTGTTCGAATCAGTTGACCTGGACGCCTATGCCATTCAAACCGGTCGTGCACCGCGTCCGGGCGAAATCGGCTGCATGGCCAGCCATCGCGCTGTCTGGCAATACTGTGTCGATCTGAATGAACCGCTCATAATTCTTGAAGACGATTCGTTTCTTGAAGCCGGCTTTCCGGATGCAGTGAAGTTAGTAGAACGCTGGATCGGTCAGTACGGATTTATCCGGCTGCAGGATTTACGCGACGAACCCTATAAAGTGGTCGAGCAGGAAAACGATTTCCGGCTGGTGTATTGCTACAAGTTCCCGCATGGCGCCGTCGGCTATGCACTTAATCCGGATGTCGCGCGGGCGTTTGTGGCACAAACTGAAACGCTTACCGCTCCGTCCGACAAGTTCATCAAGAACTTCTGGCAACACGGACAGCCGCTGTATTGCCTGCTGCCAGGCACGATTCGCCCTGGCGAACTCAACGACATTTCCACCATTGGCGGCCGCGACAAGGTCACCGTCCCTCCCTTACTCAAGCTGCGAAGGGCCTTTGCCAAGCTCATCTGGGGCATCAAACGGCGGAGCTTCCATAGCAGGAATGCCCCCTGAAACAGTCACTTAAGCTGTCAGCGGACAGCTAAGCCACACAAAAGTGTGAACTGCGTCACAGCATGCCATTAAGTTAAAACTGAAAATATCAGTCAATAACTTATAGATGTGCTGACATGGCTAACACTGTAATCACACAAATCCTGACCACCCTTCGCAAGGGCAGTGACGCGGGTCGCGTAAGAACCGACGACCGCGGCAACAGCGTGTGGGACTGGGGTGAGAACGGTGGCCCCGACATCGAAGAAACATCTGTTCTTCTGTCACGACTGAATAATGACAGCCTGTCACTGGCTGACGACAGCATTCTCGACAGCGAACCCGAACTGAATCTGGAAGACGGCGGCGTCGATGAGGCCGGCGGCTTTAATCCGTACGGAGTTGGAGCAACCAAGCGCAAGAAAGACCCGTTCGGTCGGTAAAGAGTTCATGGAAAGTGCGGCGGCGTGAAGCTGCCCAGAGGGAAAGGTTCCATGGATGGAACCAAAAAAAGGCCTGCTGATTCAGCAGGCCTTTTTCTTTTAGTCGAATGGTGATCAGGACGGACGTGTTTGACCGCTGCCCAGCACCTGATACTTGTAGCTGGTGAGCTGATCGGCACCAACAGGACCGCGGGCATGGATACGACCGGTCGCAATACCGATCTCTGCACCCATGCCGAACTCGCCACCGTCAGCGAACTGGGTAGACGCGTTGTGCAACAGGATCGCACTATCGAGATCATGGAAGAACTGCTGAACAACAGCGGCATCTTCAGCTACAACACACTCTGTATGACCTGAACCGTATTCGCGGATGTGCTCTATAGCTTCATCCACACCGGCGACAGCCTTCACCGAAATAATCGCATCGAGATACTCGGTGCTCCAGTCTTCTTCTGAAGCAGCCCGCACCCGGTTGTCGGCATCACAGATCGTTTCATCGCCGCGAATCTCACAGCCAGCCTCAATCAACGCATCGGCAATTACAGGCCAGTGCGACTCAAGGGCCGATTGATCAATCAGCAAGGTTTCGGCAGCACCACAAATGCCGGTGCGACGCATTTTCGCATTCAGCACTATCTCTTTCGCCATGCTGACATCAGCAGACTGATTCACGTAGACGTGACACAGTCCCTCAAGATGCCCGATGACAGGCACGCGCGCATCAGCCTGCACGCGCGCGATCAGGTTCTTGCCACCGCGGGGCACGATGACGTCAATGTATTCCTGCATCGACGACAGCATGTAACCGACAGCATCGCGGTCGGTGGTCGCGACCATCTGAATCGCAGCCTCAGGCAGGCCGGCGGAAGCGAGCCCCTGCTGCAGACAGGCGTGAATGGCCGTGCTCGAGTGAATGCTTTCAGAACCGCCGCGCAGGATGACGGCATTACCGGACTTCAGACACAGGCCACCGGCATCTGCCGTCACATTCGGGCGACTTTCATAGATGATGCCAATTACACCAAGCGGCACACGCACTCGCTGGATTTTCAGGCCGTTGGGACGGTCCCACTCGGCAATCACATCATTAATGGGATCCGGCAAAGCAGCAATTGCACGCAGACCATCAGCAACGCCTTTCAGGCGGTCTTCGTTAAGCAGCAAACGATCCAGCATAGAACCGGACAAGCCTTTCGCCTCAGCCGCCTGCATGTCTTTCTCATTGGCTTCGAGAATCGCAGCCGAAGACGCTTCGATAGCATCAGCAGCAGCATTCAGCGCCTGATTTTTCTGCGCTTCATTGGCACGCGCGAGCTCAGCGGCTGCAGCGCGTGCAGCCTGACCCATCGCCAGCATCCCGGAAGCAATTTCTTTCTTAATGTCACTCATGATCTTGTTCTGCGTTCTATCTAATCGGTCTTTTCTATCAATACGACCAGGTTGTCACGGTGAATGAGTTCATTCCGACCGCGGTAACCGAGGATTTGTTCAAAGTCGTCGCTCTGACTGCCGCTCAAGGCTGCAGCCTCTTCACTGTTGTAGGCAGTGAGCCCGTGCGCGAGGTCACGCCCGGAAGCCGAACGCACGATGACAGCGTCACCACGCTCAAAGCGCCCTTCGACAGCCGTCACGCCAACCGGCAACAGGCTATTGCCATCCAGCAGTGCCTTTTCAGCGCCCGCATCTATGGTTAGCACACCGGAAGGTGTCAGCGACCCGGCGATCCACTGTTTACGTGCGGCCAGCGGTGAAGAATTCGGCACAAACCACGTGCAGGTGCCACCGGACTCAATTGCCTGCAGCGGCTCCATGATGTCGCCGGCGCCGATCACCGTGGCACAGCCGGCCGACATACAAATGCGGGCTGCCGCAACCTTGGTCGCCATGCCACCGGAACCGAACTCGGTACGGGCCGAGCCCGCCATCTTTTCGATCTCCGGCGTAATGCTGGTCACTTCAGGAATCAGCTTGGCATCTGCCCAATCGCCGGGGTCCGCATCGTACAAACCGTCAACATCAGACAAAAGCACCAGACAATCCGCACTGACCATCTCGGCCACACGGGCAGCCAGACGGTCGTTATCGCCGTAACGAATTTCCGCCGTGGTAACGGTGTCGTTTTCGTTGATCACCGGCATCGCCTCCAGGCTCAACAAAGTGCCCAGAGTATTGCGTGCGTTCAGATAACGACGGCGGTCTTCGGTGTCTTCAGGCGTCAGCAATACCTGTGCAACCTTAATGCCGACTTCACCGAAAATTTCCTGATAGGCCTGCGCCAGAATAATCTGTCCGGCCGCAGCGGCAGCCTGATTCTCTTCCAGCAGACGCTGCTTGCTGCTTAAGCCCAGATAGCGGCGGCCCAATGCGATAGCGCCCGACGAAACCAGCAGCACCTGCTGACCTCGCTGGCGACAGCGTTTGATTTCTTTCGCGAGCGACTTGAGCCAGTCACGGTTGAGCTGACCGCTGTCAGCATCCACCAGCAAAGACGAACCGATTTTGATAACCAGACGGGCGGCCCGCTCCAGTCGCTCTTTGTTGGGTCTTTGGCTGTTGTGGCTATCCGTGCTCATTGGTAGGCACGTCTTACAGTAACGAGGCGCTCAGCACCTGCTCGCCCCGGGTAATTGCCATTGCACCACTGCGAACCACGGCAAGAATCTCACCGCTTTCGCGTGCACGTGTAACAAACTCGTCGATACGGCTCACCGTGCCGGTCACGACCAGCGTGAAACTTTCCGGACTGTCGTCCAGAACGCTTGCCTTGTACTCATTCACAAGTTCATTAATTGCAGAAGCAGCAGAGTCCTCAAGCTTCAGTTTAAGCAGCAGCTGCTCACGCTCGATGTGCTCACCCTTCGTCATATCAGCGATGTTCACCACATCCACCAACTTGAAGAGTTGCTTATTGATCTGCTCAATCACTTCTTCGGAACCATAGGTCACCAGCGTGAGCCGGGAACGCGTAGGATCCTGAGTCGGTGCGACACTCAGCGACTCGATGTTGTAACCGCGCGAAGAAAACAACGAGGTCACCCGCGTCAGTGCGCCGGCCTCGTTCTGCAGCAGTATGGAAATAATGTGTCGCATGAGCCTCTTACGGCCTCCAGTCCCGAAAATCTTTCTCAACAGACGGCTGACAGCCGCCAAAATGTGCCGAAATTGCTCAAAACCGGCTCTTCCGGAGGCAAATTCCGCATAATCGCGCAATGTTGGCGCAGAATCCCTGCTATTGCAATGCGCCTATATTTGTCCGAAACTCTGCGGCAGCAAGGCTTTCGCCTGCTTTTTGCGGCCCGGTTTCGTACCCATCGCACTACAAAAAAGCCGCCCGGCACAGCTAATAACAATGCGCCGGAAGATTATTTAGTATTTACTAACAAGCACTTACGCTTAACCGACCTTCAAGAGTCCCGTGAAATGAGTTCATCAGAAGAAACTCTGACAGCCACCCATCCGCTCGCCGGCCAGTCTATGTCCGGGTCCGAGATCATCGTCCAGGTACTGGCAGATGAGGGCGTGGACACGATTTTCGGTTATTCCGGCGGCGCTATTCTGCCGACCTACGATGCCGTTTTCCGCTTCAACGCTGATAACGCCGATGCTGATGGCAATGCGCCAATGCCGCTGATTGTTCCGGCCAATGAGCAGGGTGCCGGCTTTATGGCTGCCGGTTATGCGCGCGCCAGCGGCAAACCGGGTGTGGTCATGGTGACTTCAGGTCCCGGTGCAACAAATACGGTTACTCCGGTTCGTGACTGTCTGGCCGACTCCATTCCCATCGTTGTGATTTGCGGTCAGGTTCCGACCACCGCTATCGGTACAGACGGTTTCCAGGAGGCGCCGGTAGCCAGCACCTTCGGTCCTGTTGCCAAGCACGTGTTCCTGATCACCGATCCGGAGCAACTGGAAGCCACCGTGCGTACAGCTTTTGAAATTGCCCGCTCCGGTCGTCCCGGTCCTGTTGTTATCGACGTACCGAAAGACGTGCAGAACTGGCAGGGCGAGTTTCAGGGCGCATGTCAGCTGCCCGTTCCGGGCTTCCGTCAGCGTCATGCGCTGGTTGAAGAAAACCTGCTGGAAGATCACGAGTGCGAATCGTTCTTCAGCATTCTGGAAAACAGCAAACGTCCGCTGATTTACGCAGGCGGCGGTGTCATTAACGGTGAAGCCTCTGCCGAGATGCGTGCCTTCTCAGAGCAGTTCGGCATTCCCATCGTGACAACGCTGATGGGTATTGGCGCTGCCGACACCACTGATGACATGTGTCTGCACATGCTGGGGATGCACGGCACCGCTTCGGCCAACTACGCGGTTGAAGACTGCGACTTCCTTATTGCCATTGGTGCGCGCTTCGATGACCGCGTGGCCGGTGTACCTGACAAGTTCGCACCGAATGCGAAGAACATTGCCCACTTCGATATCGACTCTTCGGAGATCGGCAAAGTGAAGTCAGTACAGTGGCATCACGTTGGTGTACTGAAGCGTGATCTGGAAACGCTGTGTGAATTCGGCAAGCGCAAAGAGATTGCTCCGGACTACAGTGAATGGCAAAAAGAAATTGCTGAACTCAAAGCGACTTACGGTCTCAACTATGACCGCGACAGCGAGAGCATTCAGCCTTATGCCGTCATTGAAGAGATCAACAAGCTCACCAAAGGTAACGCCATCATCAGTACCGGCGTGGGCCAGCATCAGATGTGGGCGGCGCAGTACTTTGACTTCAAAGAACCGCGCCTGTGGCTGACGTCGGGCAGCATGGGCACGATGGGCTTCGGCCTGCCCGCCGCTATCGGCGCGCAGTTTGCACAGCCTGAACAGCTGGTTATCGACATCGACGGCGACGCCAGTATCCGCATGAACCTGGGTGAACTGGAAACAGCCACCACCTACGGTTTGCCGGTGAAGGTACTGGTGCTGAATAACTACGGCGACGGCATGGTGAAGCAGTGGCAGAAGCTGTATTACAAAGGCCGCCTGTCTGCCAGTGACAAATCACTGCATCGTAAAGACTTCGTTAAAGCCGCTCAGGCGGATGGCTTCGAGTTTGCCAAGCGCCTCGACAACAAGGCCGACATGGCCGCCGTTGTAAAAGAGTTCATTGAGTTCGATGGTCCGGCGTTCCTTGAAGTGATCATCGACCGCGATGCGATGGTATTGCCGATGATTGGTCCGGGCTTGCCTTACTCACAAATGATTACCGGTGACCATATCCCCAGCCGTGACAGCGGCGAGGTGGAAGAAAACACTGACGGCACGTCATTGTTCTAAGTAACCGACGTCAGAAAAAAAGCGCCGCCAGAGAAATCTGACGGCGCTTTTTTTATTGCTCACTTGTTCTGCTGACTAACTGCCGTAACGCTCCTTGCGGACTTCCGGCGGCAGCGACATGGTCTGCACATCGCATAAACCTTCCTGTGCTTCCAGCTCGCCATGCGACAACGTGTCCCATGGAGCCGGAAACTTCTGCGCAATCGCACAGGCAAACAATGCAAACGCCGGCCAGAACAGATAAACGCCCACATCACCCCAGACGACGAGAAAAATCAGCGACAGAATCAGCGTCGGGTTGTGCGCAAACATCACCTTTTTGATGTTCCACTCGTAGATGTTGTGATCCGGAGAGACGTACCGGTCCCAGTAGAACAGATGCAGCGGACCGTTGGTCAGCGAGGCGCCTATATAAGTAATGATGGCGATCAGCCATGGCGCATCGACGAAGCGCTCGGCAATGGCCCAGTAAGACAGAAACAACTGCGCTTCGCTCAGACCCCAGACTATGCCCAGCGGAATAGTTGTCAGCGGGTAGAAGCGGCGTTTGTAGGTCACGGAGCCCGTTGGCCAGACGTAGATATAGCCGATCAGCACCACTACCCAGGTGGCAGCAACAAAGACGATCCAGCTGGTTTGTCCGGTATGTTCGGGATTCACCAAAGGTGTTGATAACAACGTTGGCAATACACCCGTCGCCCAGCTGAGAATCCAGCACAGAGAGAAATAGATCAGCGCCCGGATCCAGGCGAGCTTTGCATCATAGATACGTGTGTCTTTGCCCCGGGTGCCGAGAAACAGCAGCAGTAACAGCACAGCCGTGAACACCATCAGGCCATAGGCAAAAGCATCCAGTGCCGGCCAGCTTTGCGCGCCCGCAAACAGTTTGTGATCGATCATATTCCCCTACCCTTACAGGATCTGCATAAGTGTGGGACTTAAGTTAGCGCTAACCGGCCTCGCCCATCGAATTAATATCGGGCGCATCCCCGTGGCGGGTAATAATCGCTTTCTTACGCAGGAAGCGCTGCAGACCCGACTGCCCCATGCGTGACTTGCCAAGACCCGACAGCCCGTAGGAATCTTTCTCGGCTTCAAATGCCAGCGTGGTCAGACCGCCGTCGTTAATGCTGATAGCACCGCCATTCATCAACGCTGCTGCCTGTTTCGCATCAGACTCTTCACCAAATACGGCGCCGGACAGACCATAAATGCTGTCGTTAGCCATGTTGATGCCTTCTTCAGCAGTAGCGACCTTCATGACGGGCAGCACCGGTCCGAAGGTTTCTTCCTGTAGCACCAGCATGTCATGTGTAACATTGGTCAGCACGGTTGGACGGATCCACAAACCACCACCATGCGTTTCTACTGCGCCACCGGTTTCCACCGTTGCGCCTTTGGCAACGGCGTCTTTGATCTGCGCATCGATAATGCCCGCCTGACCTTCCATGATCATCGGGCCGACATGGCCTTTGTTGATGTCAGGAAAGTTCAGCTCCACCGCATTTGCGGCAGATACCAGCGCTTCAATAAATTCATCGTAGACATCTGCAACCACGTACACGCGCTCCAGACTCTGACAAGCCTGCCCGGTGGCCTGCACCGAGGCTCGCAGAATAGCTGTGGCAGCGGCCTTCGGGTCAGCTGAAGCAAGCACCAGCACCGGGTCTTTACCACCCAGTTCCAGATGCGCCGGGATCATGTTGGCCGCGGCAGAAGCGCCGACCTTGCGACCGGTAGCCACACTGCCGGTAAAGCAAACGGTGTCCACTTCATCAATTAATGCAGCACCCGTCTGACCGTCGCCGACAACAAAGCGGAACACGCAGGCCAGCTCGGGAACGGCATCGATAGAACGCTGCAACGGTTCGACAAACCGCGGAGTGATTTCGCTGGGCTTCACCATTACGGCGCAACCTGCCACCAATGCGGATATCGCATCGAGCAGCGACAACAGCAAGGGGAAGTTCCAGGGACTGATCACACCCACCAGGGGATAGGGCTGCAGAATGGTATTAAAACTGACCTCAGAATCGGCGGCGATCGTCTCGTCAGGCACCGGAGCAAATACTTCACCGGCGAAGCGCTTGGCCTGAGCCAGGATAAACGGAATGGCATACACCTCATTGGCAGCCATTTTGCGGCGACCGGTATCGAGTGTTAACGCATCAATCACATCTCCGGCATCCGCCTGCAAAGCATTGCACCAACGTTCCAGAATCTCGACCCGCTGTTCCGGAGTGCGAGCAGCCCACGCCGGTTGCGCGGCGCGCAACTCAGACGCGGCAGCCGCTAAATCGGCGGCGGACCAGGCATTGATGCTGGCGTCGTTTTCACCCGTGCGCGGATTGCGCACGTCGAGAGTTCTGGAATCTGTCATGGGCGTTGTTGGTGTTATTCAGGTGACCAATCTGTCTATTTTAGCCGCACAGATGAAATCATTCTCGGTCAGACCGTCGATGGCGTGAGTCGTATAGTTCACAACGCATTGACGGAAGCTGACTTCCAGATCCGGATGATGACCTTCCATATTGGCCACCCACGCCACCGCATTTACAAAGCCGATGGTGCGGTGATAACCGGTGAACTCGAAGGTCCGGCTGACCCACTTACCGTCTTCGCTGATCGACCAGTTATCGTGCAGCGCCGTCAGCAACTGCTTTGCTGCCTCAGGCTCCAGCGGCGGTACACCACCTTCACAGGGTTTGCATTTACGCTCGATCAAATCACTCATAAACCACCTCCTCCAATACTGATATTGAAGCCGCCGGAGGAAGCGCCTTCAGTTAATGCTACAAAACTGCCGCCGTTGCGCTCACATATCGAACGCATCAGATTGGCGAAATGAATCCTGTTTGGTCGCCCGAGATCACGCCCTGCGACGTCTTTCATCTGGAACATCGTCGGAAACCCCACCGCATGAATTCGCATCAGACGATTACCGAATCGGTCCGCTTTATTCTCACGGTCGACATAGCGCACCACCGCTTCCACCGAACCGCGCGGGAAGTCATCGCCGTAGACGAAGATGCTGACTTTTTCATCCGGGTCATAAAACGTGGCAATAGCCTCTGCAATACCCTCTACAGGACTTGAGTCACTGAACGCGTTAAACGAACGAACGCCATTCAGAATAGTCCGGCGCATCGACGGGCTGTCTTTCAGCCAGCGGCCCTTGCTATTCCGGAACATATAGACGCCCTCATCATTCAACACCTGAATGCCTTTGACCGTCGGGTACACATCCAGTGTCTCTTCAATCAACTCCAGCACCTTGTCCCAGGCGCCGCGATACATACTGCCCGAGGTATCGATAACAAAAATCAGATACTCGCTATCCACCGGAATACCGCCAACCGGTGCATCTGAAGCCGGCGGGTTGTAATCAGCAAGCAAACGCTCCATCTCTTCGGTAAGAGACTGGCGCGCTGCCAGCAACTCGCCACGCTCACCGGTTTGTTCTTCCGATGAATACTTACTTGTCTCGTACTGACCCTGAATTCGTGTCAGATCACCCTGCAGTTTCGCAATTTTGTCTTTTTTCTCGGAAAGGCTCTCCGTCACGGCCTCCAGATCGCGGTTCAACACGACTGTTTCGCCACGAATCTCGAACAACTCTTCCTGCAGCAGTGCGACCAGACCCTCAAGATTGCGCTTACCTTCTTCAATCGTGAACGGCTCGTAGATTTTGGTGATGACCAGCAACAGAATCACCGCGCCGAAACCACAGCAGATCACGTCCAGAAAGGACAGGCTGAAAGTTTCTACATCACGTTCTTTTCTAGCCACTGCGAAACTCCGTTACGGCCAGTCGCTCGAAGGCGTCATCATTGAGCCTTTGGTTACGTAAGCCAGTTCCCACATCAGACCGGCAGCTGCCGGGTCCCCGTCCATAGGGAACAACATGACGTTCACAGGAATCCGTGTCCCGAGCACCTTTACCGACTGCTCAAAATACTTCATCCGGTTCTCGGGGCTGACCATGACGGTTTTCGATGGCGGGCTTTTACCGATAGTCGGCAAACCGTCGGTGATCAAATAGATGTTGTCCGGTTTCACATCCATGTTCTTAACCAACTGGAAGGCGGCGTAAAGGTTGCTGCCACCTTGCGGGACATGCCCATTCAGCTCCTTAACCGCGGCATCCAGGCTGACTCCATCAGCCGCGCGCTGCCATTCGCCATCACCCATAACCTCAACACCGTCGTTGAACACGGCAATTTTGAAGCGCGAGGCCGGCGGGATCTGGGCAGTGATCCAGTCGACGGTGCGCAGTACCGACTGCCATTTAGGTGCTTTGACCTTCTTGTCGTCCTGCATGTTCCGGTAGCGGATCACATTGACATACGTGCGGCCCAGCATGCTTGCCGAGCCATCGACAAGAATCAGCACCCGCTGACCGCCCATTTTCATGCCGGTCAGATACTGACGATTACCCTCACCCACAAACTGACGCACATTTCTGCCGGGGTCATCCGTGCGGGTTTCCGCTTCCGCTGCAAGACGGTTTTTAGCCTCTTCAAGACTTTTGATATCGGCACGCAAGGCCTCGATACTTTCCTGCGTTGCCAGACTGCTGCCGTCGTATTGCGCCAGCTCTACTTTCAGTTTCGCCAGCAACTCCTGCATCCGGGTGATCTCACCCTCGGCGATAACTTCCTGCTCCTGTTTCGACTCAACGGTGTTGCGCAGACGAACCAGATTCTTGCGGCCTTCCAGCACTTCCTCTTCCAGGCGGTTGCTTTCGCTCAACACTTCCGAGTTTGCCTGATCGGACCGGGTAGCCACCTGGGCGCTGATAATCATGTAGAACAGCACGACTGCGCCGAAGCCACAGGACATGATGTCGAGGAACGACAGGTTGAACACATTGGTGCGTTTGCGCGCCAAGACTAGTCGCCTCCGCTGCCCGCATCAGAAGTACCGGGCTGCACTTCACTCACCAACTCGAAGCGCGACTCGGGCTGGCCGAGCGTAATCACATCACCGGCGCGCAGACGCACGCCGCCGTCAATACGATGACCGTTAAGCACGGTGCCGTAACGACTATGATCCTCAAGCAGAACTCCACCGGCGTCGGAGCGAATCGTAAAGTGGTGGCGCGAGACACCGGCAGCCGCCGGCAACTGCACACCATAGACTCCGTCCGGTAACTCGCCGCCGACGAGAAAGGCCTGCTCCTGCAATGGATACACGGAACTGCCGTACAGCACATGAGAAGGCTTCGTCCCGTTAATTGCGGCCGCGGCGGTTCCTGAAGTTGCAGCCGCCAAGGGCTCGCCCGCCCAGGGCAAAGACTGCACAAAGTGAAAACCCGCATCCGGAGTAAGCGCAAAACCGCCGGCGCGTGCTAAAGCACCGCGGGCTGCTGCTGCAGGTTCCTGGATAAATATGTCAGCACCGGTTTCAGCGGCAATTTGCTCGACCAGACCCGGAAAACCCGACAAGGCGTCACTCACCATCAAGGCAACCGGACGATCAACAGGCAGCATCGCCCGCAGGCGCTGCAATACCGGCTCAAAGCGGGCCTGCAAAGCTACGGTCAGGGCCGCTGCATCCAGGGTCGCTTCAAAGCTCCAGGACCCGTGTGTTAATTCAATCTCGCTGCCGGCATCAGAAGCGCCGGCCTGCAAAGCACGAAACCAGTCGGGAAGCTTGTCTGCCAGAGCCTGCTCTGTACCGGCATCCTGCATCGGATCGAAACGACTGCATTCCAAAAGGCGGCGCGCCACGTACTCAAGCCCGGCACCCTCAAGTGCGTGCAAGCCCGTACCCGGCAGAACCACCTGCTCGGCCAGCGATACCTGCCCGCCACTCTGATTCAAATGCTGAACCGAGCAGCCATGTAATGTCGCCTCAAGGTAGAAGAGTTCGCCATCAGGAAACGGCTGCGTTGCGACCGCCAGTCCGGTATGCACCATTCCTGCAACCGGAATCTCCAGTTCATCAGAAATACCCAGCAACAAGGCCAGTTGTTCATCGGACCAGCCCGGGGGGACAGCCAGCAATACCTGTTCAATGCCTGCAGACGATTCCTGCCACAACTGTCCGAGCTGCGCGTACACCAGATCGGCAAAAGTCTCGCAGCCGGCTACCGGCTGCCGCAGCGGGCTGTCGGAAAGCTCCGACCAGAAGCGGAAGTTAATGCGGCGCGGATGCAGACGACGGAGCTTTCGCGCTGCCTCACCCGACAACAGCGCATTGTCGAGGTCGATAGCAAAACCCGGCTCGCTGTAACGGACACCATCAGCAGCAACAGCCGCTACGGCTGCATCATTAAGTTCTATCGCCAGAACACTCATGACCAAGCAACCGCCCTGCTAGTCGCCTTTCAAATGACGAATCAGTTTGTCGTCAGCATAGTTCTCTGTTTCGAACACCAGACGCTCCTGCAACGACTGCAACTGATGCACCAGAAACATCAACACAATGCTGATTAGCAGTGCGATGAAAGTAGAGTTAAACGCCACACCCAGACTTTGCGTGACACCGCTAATGTCGCCTTCCACCGCGCGGTGGGCTTGCGCCAGAGCAGCACCGATACCGCGCACGGTGCCGATGAAGCCGATCGAGGGAATCGCCCAGGCAATGTAGCGAACCATGGACAGCTCGGAATCCAGCCGCTCGGCTTCGGTGGTCACCATGGTGTGAGTGGTCGCTGACACGTCCTGCACGTTGCCGGTAGCGCCAAACCGCTGCAGTGCTGTCAGCAGTACTTTGGGCAAAAACATGTTGCGCTGATCAGCCGGCATACCCTGAATCTGCCGGGCATACTCCCGCGTATCTTCGGGCAGTATTCGCATACCCTCGGCGATTGGCACCAGGTCTTCCTGCAACAACGAGCGCTCGCGCGAAGCAGTCAGCGCCTTGTAACCCATGATGGAAAACGCCCACAGCATCAGAACGAAACAGGCTTCCTGCTCGAAGTCCTTCACAATGACATAGAAGGAACGCTCAACGACGTAGTCAGGATCTTCCTGAATAAGGCGGTTCTGTTCTTCCAGAACTTCGGCTGCATTCGGCCGGATTACCGTCACATATATTGTGTGCACGATAATCACCGAGATCAGCAGCGCAAACAGCTGGTAGATAAACTCGTTCGGCAGACTTCTTTTCATCCCCGGATCCTTATTAGGTGTTTTCAAATATCTGATGGAAATTCGATAGCAATATCAGCAGACAGCGGCTCGGTTGGGACGAAGTCTTTCAACTCGTCCGAATTGCCGCCATCGAGCGTCTTTTGAATGCGCTCCAACTGCTCATCCACGGCAGCATCTTCAGCCGCGGTATCAGCATCATCAGCTTGAGCAACGACAATGCCGGCGCCACGTGCAGGTGCTATGCGATCGGCGGCCCAGGTAACTCCGAGCCCCAATGAAATGACCAACGCTACTTTCAGAAAGTTCATAGCAGTTCTCTTAAACGGTCTGACCGCGATAGCCTGGCCAAAATTCAGTCAGACTACTGATCAGCAATAGCATCAGTGTACCGTGCCAGCCGGAAACCGACATCCAGACGACCTTTGTTGCCAAAATCACGGTACGCCCAGCGAAGTTCGCTGATGCTGGAGTGACGCCAACTTGAGCCGCGGATCACGCGATAGTTACCGGTAAGCGGGCCGGACGGGTCTTCTTCAATTACGCCCGACTGACTGGGCGCAATCGCATACAAATCACTGACCCACTCAGCGACGTTGCCACCTAAGTCATAAATACCCAGCGAGTTCGGATAAAAACTTCCGACAGGAGCCGTCACCGGATAGCCGTCGTTGTAACCACGCAGATAGTTGTCGACGAAGCCCTCGGCCATTGAGTCTGCATAGTTGCCTGACTCGGCAGATGGCGGCATCAGATTACCCCAGGGATATTTCTGCGGATTGCTGCCTGCCGCGTAACGCGCTACCCACACCCACTCGGCTTCGGTAGGCATCCGGTAACCGTTCGTCGGCGGATCGGCCAACACCAGTCCGGTACCACCCGCAACATAGGCACGGTCCAGTCCGTCTTTGTCACTGAGCCAGTTACAGAAGCGTGCGGCATCGTCCCAGCTCATCATGACCGCCGGACGACTGTCGCCGGACAACTCCCGGTACTTTTCAGCACCGGACGTGTGCGTCGCATAGAACTCGCGGTATTCCTTGTTACTTACTTCACGTGCGCCGATGTAGAACGGACGGGTGAGTTTCACCTGTCGTTGCACTTCATTGGGGCGGCGGCCCTGCTCGCGACGTGGCGACCCCATCGTGAATTGTCCGGGCTGGATGAGGCGCATCTCGGCGCCCTGCGAAGTCTGAATCACCTGCGGTGTTGCCGCCAGCAACGCCTGCTCCGGGGTCAGCAACTGCACGTCAATCTGCTGCGGTAACCCGGGCTTCGGCGTCACTTCGGTAACAAACGATTCGTAACCGGCCTTACGCAATTCAATCTTGTGCGGCACAGAGGGCAGTACGAGTGTCCGGTTCGGCTGACCCAACAGTTTGCCATCGACCAGCAACTCGGCATCTGCAGGTGTTACCGAAAGACGGACTTCACCGGTTAAGGGGATCAGATCAAAGCTCAGTGACTGTTCACCTGATTTCTTTATCGCCAGTTTCTTCTGCGCCTCTTTAAAGCCCGGTTTCTGCGCGCGTATCGTATAACTGGCACCTTTATCCAGCTCGACAGTAAGCGGCGCCACCCCCTGATAAACGCCGTCGACAGTAATCACAGCACCAGTGGGCTGCGTGCGGACGTTGACGAGACCTTCAATTTCCCGCAACTCAATAAGCGGCAGTTCCTGCGGCTGGTTTGCCGCAACCAGCAACGACTGACGATAGGTCTTGTAGCCCGGCTTACGCAGTTCCAGCGCCACTGTACCGGCCATAATCTCCAGCGTTCCGGGTGTTGTGCCGATCACTTCACCACCGACAAGCACGGATGCGCCTTCCGGAGAACTGCTCAGCGAGACATCAGCCCAGCCGGGAACAAGTTGCAGATTCAACTCCTGCAGAACACCGGCGCCCTCTACCTCAAGCTCCGTGGTGTATTGAAGATAGCGCTCGGCCTGCACGGTCAACGTATGCAAGCCCGGTTCAAGCTCAAAGACCTCGCCGGGGGCAACATTCAGCAGACTGCCGTCGACGCTGATCGATGCAGATTTCACGTCAGGCAACAACAGCCGAACCTTGCCGGGTTTCTTCGTGAGCACAAAGGCGAAGTCCTGACTACCGTCACCCGTCACCTGCAACATTTCGTCCAGCGGGTAGTATCCCTCGGCCTCGATACGCACAGAGTAGTCGCCACTCCAAAGCAAATACCGTCCGTCGATACTGAGGGCGGGCAGAAATCCACCGATATCAACTTCCGCCTCTTCCGGATCAGTAGCCACCCCCACCGAGTTGGCTGTGAATATATAGAGGGCAAACAGGAGCAGTACGGCAAAGCCCGCGCCCGACAAACTCAACCAGGTATTGCGGACTGTTTTGGATTGTTCCGCATCTGAGCCAACCGACCGCTCACGCCGGCGCACCGGACTAATCCCCTGCGGGGCGGCTGCAGCAGCCGGAGAGGCCCCGGGGGGCAGAGTCTGATATTCGACCGCAGTGAAATCCGCACTCAACACCAGCGATGCATCGGGGTCAGCGCCTGCCTGAACGGTGACTGTGACACCTGAATATTCAAGCACGTCGCCGTCATTCAACCAACGCGTGCCACTCGCTGCGGCACCATTCAGCAGGAGCCCGCCGCCGGCGACCTGCAGCAATGCTTTCCCGTCAATCAGACCGATAGTCGCTACCGCAGGTGCGTCGGCAGGCCCCGGAAAGCGGATGTCGGCCGATGCATGACTGCCGAGCTGCACAGGCAGACCGGACTCGTCAATCTGCCGTTCACCGGCAGGCAGCTGTAGCACTACGCGTTGCATTAGTTTCTTTCCGACAACAATGGTTCTTCGGTAATGGTTATTTCGCCACCGGTGCTACCCGAAGCGACTAAATGGGGTCTGTACACTCCAGCACTACAACCGGTGGTTCCCGGTCTGCACTCACCACAAAGTTCTGTCTGACATCTCTGTAGCCATCGCGATTACCAACCGCTGTATATCGCCCCGGCTTCAGTTGCATCACTTTAGATGTAAAGCGACCGAGCTTGCCTACTTTATATATCACAACGCTGGTTTCACCATCGGAACGGAAAGTAACCGCTACCGGCACGGTGGCAACCTCCAGCGCAGTGCGCAAACGTTGCATCTGTCCGGACAAACGGGCACCCGGGTTGCTGATGCCTTCAGCGACCATCAGTACACCGCTGGCGCGGGCCCATTCGCTCTGGTCATTAAAGCGATCAGTTCTGGCCAGCGAATATTCCAGCTTGTTATCGAGATCCGCCCGCATCGCTGCCCGCGCACGACCGTTAATGGCCTCCGTAATGCCAGAGTCAATGGCGAGCACCTTCTCGTAATGGCCCATCGCTGCCTCCCAGTTCTCGGACAGTTCAGCTACTTTGGCCTGCGCGGTTGCCTGTTTGATTGCCGCAAGTTGCTCCTGAGCCGTCACCTCGTTGAGCGCATCCTGCGCCGCTTTGTCTCCGGGGCGTTCTTTAAGTGCGGCGTTAAAATCCTTGCGGGCTTCGGCAAACTTTTTATTGGTCAGAGACTGATAGCCGCTGCCCATATACCGGTTGTAACGATCGGTTGCGGCAGCAGACGACACCCGCTCCAGACCCTTTTTAGCCGGCTCCCATTCAGCATCAACCGCGAGTGCCTGCTTATACAAACCAGCTGCCGCCTCCCAGCGCTTCGATGCCTCCTCGTTGGAGGCACGACTCGTCAGGTCCAGAACTTCGGGCAAGTTCTGTGCTCTGAGCAAGCCCTTCTGTGCCGCTTCATTCGCCGGATTAATTGCAGCAGCCAGTTCAAACTGCTCTATTGCTTCGGTCTGATCCGCTGCAAGCAAGGCTGCAAGACCAGCATCCAGTGCAGCCTGCAAAGTTGCCGGCAGCCTTTCTTCCAATTGCTGTGCCAAACCGAGCGCTTCCGAATAGCCTTTGGCCGCCGTCGCATAGTTGCGGTCTTTGTAGGCTTCGTCAGCGGTAGCCGCGACTTGCACTAGCGCTGCCCAGTCGGCACCACCCCAGCGGTCAACAGCCGCGGCTTTAAGTCTGTCGAGGGCGATGAGTAAGTCGCCCAACGCTTCATCCGCCTTCCTGCGCATCTCCGGGTCTTTTTGCTCAGCAATGGCGTCACTCTCATCCTCTGCCGGTGCAGTGATTACCTCCGTCGCCGTCTGCTCCGGTTCAGCATCCGCTTGCAACCCGGCTTCAGCGTTCCGGTCGGCCACAATGTCAGGCAGCCAGAGCACCACAACCAACAACACGACAACGAGCACTGCGACACCCGCATAGACTGCCTTTGATCCGCCAGCGGCTGATTTGGCTGCAGAGTTATTCTGAGCAGACCCGCCACCCATCTCCATCTGCGCGGCCGCAGCGGGTCGCCGCCTCGGTTTAATTGCGGTGGAACGCGAAAGGGCTTCGGAGTGATCCGCAACGTCGCCCGCAAGCACGGATTCCAGCGCCGCACGAACGGTAGCGATGCTTTGCGGACGCTGCAGGGGATTCTTCGCCAGGGAAGTGGCGACAAGACCGGTAAGTTCGGGCGGCGGCGGACTAGCCAGCGCCAGCGAATCGAGACGCGGCGGCTTGCCGGTTAATACCTGCTCTTCGGTAACATCCGGATAAAACAATGGCTGACCGGACAACAACTCATACAGAAGCGCGCCGAAACCGTAGACATCGTCAGTCACCTCAGGAGGCAAGCCGCTCAACTGCTGAGGACTAATGGCCGGCAAGGAGCCTGCCCCCCGCAACACACTGTCCTGATCAGCGGGTGCGGCGGCGGCACCGAAATCCGTCAGCACAGGGCTGCCCGATTCCGCGAGCAGAATATTTGAAGCCTTCAGATCCCGGTGAACAACACCCTGACGATGGGCATACTCAAGCGCCTCGCTAACCGGCAGCAGCAAACCCGCGGCCGTGCGCCAGTCGCAGCCCCGCTGAGCCACCAGACTGCCTCCGGCGTGGTAATCCATACTAATAAAAGAGTACGCATCATCACGGTGAAACCCGTGCATCCGGATAATCCCGGGATGCGCCAGCTGGCCGGCCCGCTGAAACTCTTCGCGCAGCATAGTCAGCCAGGCATCATCACCGGACAGCTCGCTGCGCAGAATCTTTAATGCAACCTGACGACTAAGTTCCCCGTCATCAGCAAGCCACACCTCACCGACAGCTCCGCCACCCAGACGGCGCTGCAAAACAAATCGGGAATCGAGCTGTTGGCCGGCTTCGGGTTGCGTCATGCGTCGTTATTCTGAACCTGACTCTGAGATGGCCGGAGGCTCGGCGGATGCGGGCGCATCAATAATGAAACCGGTTTCAGCTGCATAAATCTGCTCTAACAAAGTGCGCCACTCGCGATACTTTTCTTCGGCGCTGCCGGTCAGACGCAGCGTCTGGCCCTCAACCTCAACCACCAGCGGTTCGGCTTCCATATCAAACGAGATGCCCAACTCCCGCAGCGCTTCCTGATGCACTTTGGCTTCGGCACTTTTGCCCATACCACTGCGCAGTACTTCGATACCGCCCAGAATTGCCGTATTGGTAATCCCGCTGTTGCTGCCACCGGAGCCTTCATAGGCAATCGCACCGATAATTGCGGCCGCACCCAGAATCTGTTGCATACGGGCCGAACGCTTTAGTTCTTCGTAGCGCAAAGCTTCCTGACGCGAGTTCTTGCGCCAGTCTTCATACGGTTGCGACAAATCATAGTAGAGCCCTGCGTAGTACTCATTCAGTGTGTCAATCAGCAGATACTCACGCTCACGCACAGCACGCAGACGTTGCACCATCGGGTCATCATCAGACGGCAGACGACGCACGGTGTATTTGTCACCCTTTACTTTCAGGTAGTCGTCGAAGGCTTCGGGCAACAGCTTCGATGCATAACGCAGTTCAGACACTTCGCGCACTCGAATCAAATCAGCAGTCTTGAGCTCGCGGCGGGCATCGAGCAAATCGTTAGCAATTTCGTTGTACAGATTCTGATAGGGATCAGCCGAAAGATCGCGGTACTGACTGTAGGCCTTCTCGGGCACTTCAGTTTTATAGACTTTGTTGAGCCACTCTCGACCGGTAGCGTCCCAGGCACCTACACGAACCTTCACATCCAGCCCGTTCGATTCTTCAATCGAACCCATCACCAGGACGTCGACGGTGTCGCCACGCTCCGGCAGCACCCAGACAGAACCCCAATGACCGGTTTGTTCCAAAGTGCTCTTCAGGTGGTAGGGCATATAACGTGCCTCTGCCTTACGCACCTCGGGAAAAATTAACTCTTTCTCCTGCTCCTCCAGACTTTCAGGAACGTTTGCGTCGAAGATGACAATACCGACATCAAGCAACGCCGCCGGATCTGATTCGACTTCCGCACGTTCGATTTCGACTTCATCGTAACCGACAGTGCGCGCAGTGCTGCAGGCACCCATCGCCAGCGCCGCTGCAACCACAACAAATGTGCGGCCGAGCTTACGAACATCTGGCGACAGCTGTAACAACATAAGACCTACTTCTTCATCCCGGTATGTTTGCGGTACTCATCCCAGATCGCTTCGCGCAGTTCAGGGTCTTCCTCCTGAATGGCCAGCTCACGAATCTGGCGGGCGACTACATCTTCGCCACTGCCATCTACCGGAATATCTTCGGGGATGCGCTCACGACGTTCTTCGTCGGTCAGGCCGTCATCGCGGCTTTGGGTTTCTGACTGAGCACCGACACTGCCGCTACCGGAACCTGCAGCACCCTGACCACCGGAACCATCCGACCCGCCATAGCCGGTCTCACCGGTCATGCCGGAGTCGCCCGGCATACCGCTCATGCCGCCCATTGCAGCGGTGGAACTGGCATCGCTGCTCTCGCGACGTGCGGCGCCCTGCACCGAACCCTGTCCGGTTGAAGCGAGCACTTCCTGTTCTTTTGCCAAAGAGCCGTCATAGCCCCCAAGCGACTCATTCAAAATACGGTCGAGTTCTTCCAGATCACCAGCACCTGACGCTGCACCTGCACCACCGCTTCCTGTGCCTCCGGATGACGAACCCGGATAGCCGCCGCCTGCTGACTGACCGGCTTCTGAACCTTCACCCGACTG
>Ga0070729_10000316_pt1 | contig 111095 bp, 105 predicted proteins | sample tdDd472_FD_66725 | JGI IMG/M metagenome (GOLD analysis project Ga0070729, IMG submission 66725) | Marine sediment microbial communities from the Atlantic coast under amendment with organic carbon and nitrate - tdDd47.2 | ecosystem: Environmental > Aquatic > Marine > Coastal > Sediment...
AAAATATGTAGAAAATTATACCTTACTTTAGTTCTATCGTTTTGAAAAACAACCTGAGTCATCATTAAAAATGCTTTGTCGGGATCATTATACATTTCTTGAAACTGATCTATAGAAATAAATTCATATTCGGTTAAATCCCAGGCTTCTTTTACAGCATCCTGTATTTTAAAGTTATATTCTGCAATAGGATTCGATTCTAAAACAACATAAAGTTTAGAATTTAGAAACTGATTCAGATCTGCTTCTGAAGGAATATAGTCTTGAGCGTGCACTGCAAGAGCTGAAATTCCTATAATTATTCCTAAAATAATTTTTTTCATATGCTTCTTTTTAAAATTGATTTTATAATTCTTAACTAATATACTAAATCTTATTTAAAGCTTTTCAAAATCTATATTATCCCTTATCAACAATCTTACCAAAAACTCAAATTTGGGTATCTGATAAAGTTATGAATTGTACTACAAATGCTTGTTATTATCAAAGATTATCATGATTTTGTCAAAAAATTTGTATCTTTAATAACCAAAGAAAAATTATAAAGTTTATTTCAGTAAATTTACAAAAGTAAATCAAAAGGTAAGTGTTTTTCTTTTAACTAAAAGCTTAAGATTCTATGAATTTTATAGATAAAATTATAAAACTGTGTACAGTAAGTACAGATAAGATAGATTCAAAAAATAAATATTATAATAAAGCTACCATATTTAATCTTTTTAGTTATGCTTCCCTTTTATTACTTCTAATCTTTGGTACAATAAGCTTTATTCTTGGCAATATCATGTTATTCGGAGTATTAGCTGGGCTCCTTGTATTAACTGCTATTAATTTGATTGTTTTTCAAAAAAATGCCAATTATATATTCTCATCTAATGTTTACTCAGTTCTATTTGCACTATTTCTTGTTTGGCTTTTATACTCAGGACAAGTTAATAATCAAGGAATTGTTTTTTATGCTTTTTATCCTGCTTTTATAATACTTGTTCTTGGTAAAGACAGAGGAAATCTTACATCAATGGTTTTTTTCGTTTTATCAGGCATTGCCATTTTAGCACCAGTAATTTTTAGTTTTGGATTAGAATTTTCTTTACTAAACCAGGTATTATTTGTTCTCTTATATGCTGTTATAATTGTCTTTCTTAACATCTATGAAAAGATTCAGCAACTTAGACGAGACAATACTCAAATTGAGATTCAAAAAGCTAAACACGAAACTCAAGCGAAAGAAGAATTTATTTCTAAAATTTCACACCAGATAAGAACTCCTTTAAACAACCTTGTTGTAGTTACAAATATTGTTAGTGACTCTAATTTAGATGAAAAACAAAAAGATCTTATTGATACCATACAAGCTTCAACAAACAACCTTGTAAATGTTGTTAATAATATTGCAGAGATTTCGAATGTAGATTTATTGCAAAGTAAGGATTACAACCAAAATTTTAATCTAGAATCAACTATTAAGAATACGATTAATTTATATTCCAATGAGGATTCTCAGAATATTGTTTTCCCATTAACTATTTCAAAAGATATTAATTTTCAATTGTATGGAGATCCTGTAAAGTTAAAACAGATATTTCTTAACCTAATTGAGAATATAATTAAAAATACAGAAAGCGGCGAAAAATCAATTTCAATTGACATTAAAAAATTAAGCGAATCAAATAAGGTTGTTGAAATTTTATATGCTATTTCAACAAAAGACCTTTCTCAAATTTCTGAGATTACTAAAATCCATAATACAGAGAAAACAAGGAAAGGTAAAGTTGAAGCTATTATTAAACTCCTGGAGTTTAATATAGCATATAAAATTATCCAATCTCTTAATGGGAATGTTGAAATAGATATTACACCAGATAATTTTGAATTCAGATTTATTCTAAAAACCCGCAAGGGAGAATCATTCCCTGATGAAAGAATCTTATCGAAAGAAAGCACCTTACCTCAAATTGATACAGGAGAAGCTGTTAGCTTAAAAGATTCAAATGTATTATTAGTTGAAGACAACCTAATTAATCAGAAAATTGTGCTTCTAAGTCTTAAAAAATCTGTTAAATCAGTCGACATTGCAAATAACGGGAAAGAAGCCCTTGATAAATTCGGTTCGGTAAAATATGATATTATTTTAATGGACATACAAATGCCAATTATGAATGGTATTGTTACTACTAAGAAAATAAGAAATATAGAAAAGAGTACAAATACACACACACCAATTATTGCTATTACAGCAAATGCTCTTTTAGGAGATAAAGAAGAGTGTCTTGCAGCAGGAATGGATGATTACATTAGTAAGCCATTTCAAATAGAGACCTTGATTAAAAAGATGGAGCAACAATTAGCTTAGATTTACCTTCGATGATTTTTTAAGATTGGGTTTTAGATAAGAAGCCCTTTTAATACTATAATTTATTGCGGAATTTTTTGATTGTATGGTAATTCAATATACCTATTCAATTTCAGGTCTAAAGCCAACTATAAGTACATCGTCAACTTGTTCATGCTCTCCTTTCCAGTCTTCGAAACTTCTATCGAAATAAGTTAGTTGCTGATCAAGTGGCAGTTTATGAATAGTAAGTAATAAGTGTCTGAATCGTCTGTATTTATATTTCTTTCCATCTGGTCCACCAAACTGGTCTGCATAACCATCGGAAAACATATAAAAGATATCATCCTTTTGAAGTTTTATAGTAGTCTTTGTAATCTTATCTGACTCTCCCTCTTCTAACAAACCAACTGAGAATCTATCACCACGTATCTCTTCAATTTTATTATCTCGGATTAGATATAATGGACGAAAAGCCCCAGCATACTCAAGTACTTTTTTCTTTTTATCAATAACACAAAGAGCAATGTCCATTCCGTCTTTTAGCTTTGTATTTTCCGAAGCCTTTCCAAATGTTGTTGCGACTCCATCATCTAAATGTTGTAGAATTTCGTCTGCACCTTCTACTCCTTCATCGTCTGTTATTTTTCTTAATAACTCGAATCCTATAATAGACATGAAAGCTCCTGGAACACCATGACCAGTACAATCAACAACCGCTAAGAATATTTTATCCTTTTTTTCATTTATCCAATAAAAGTCTCCACTAACAATGTCTTTAGGTTTTAACAAAATAAAAGATCCTGGCATAATTCTTTTATATATATCCAAAGAAGGCAATAATGCTTCCTGAATCCTCTTTGCATAAACAATACTATCGGTAATACTCTTATTTTTTACTGTCAATTCTTCTTTTTGCTTAGCAATTTGTTTTGCAATAAGTTCTTTATCTTTTAACTCCTGATTTGATCTTCGAAGACTACGTGTCCTGTATTGAAAAATCCAAACTATCAACCCTATTAATAAAATTATATAAACTGCATAAGCAAACTTTGTTTCCCATAATGGAGTTAAAACAATAATTTCAAGACTGGTTCCGGTTTCATTCCAGATATAATCACTATTCGATCCCTTAACTGTAAATGTGTAATTACCAGGAGGTAATGAAAACGTTGTATACCTTTTATTGCCTAGATTTATCCATTCATCATCAATACCCATTATCTTATATGCGTAATTGTTTTTCGCTGGATTTAAAAAGTCTAATGCCGAAAACTCTATAGCAATAAGATTGTTTTTAAACGGTATTCTAACCTGTCTGTTTTCACCTATTTCAATTTCTTCAACAATCTTATCAATTAAAACCTCCACTGAGGTAATCTCTATATTTGGAACTGTTTGATTTTTAACAATAGAATCTGGATAGAATGAATTATATCCTGAAATTCCACCAAAAAACAATTCTCCTTTGTCTGATTTAAATGAAGCGCCATGATTAAATTCAAAATCCTGAAGTCCATCTGAAACACCAAAATTGCTAAATAATTCACTTACAGGATTAAATCTTGATATACCTCGATTTGTACTTAGCCACAAATCACCATTATTTCCTGGTAAAATTGCATATACAAAATTATTTGGCAAACCATCTTTTTCAGTATATGCTTTTACTTCAAATGTTTTAATACTAAATCTATTTAAACCAGCTTTAGTTCCTAACCATAAATACTGATTTTCTTTATCTTCATATATACAAAGTAATTCATTGCTACTAAAGCATGTATTACATTCATCTGTTTTTTGAAAAGTTTCAATTTTTCCTGTCTCGGGATTGAGTTTATTTAATCCATTTTCTGTTGCAATCCATAAATTTTTACTATTATCAAGTAGTAAGTCATAAACATGATCTGCTGCAAGTGTATTGGAATCTTTTGGATTATAGAAATAACTCTGAATCGAATCTTTATTTATCTTATGTAAACCAAACTTTGTACCAATCCATAAGTTATCTTGATCATCCTCCAGAATATCAAATATTCTATTATTCTTAAATGCATTAATTAATTTAGTTCTTTTAATTTCTTCAAAACGTTTTGTTTTGCTATTGAAATAACTCAATCCATTCTGGGTTCCAACCCACATATTACCGTTTTTATCCTCAAAGATTTTATGAATATAATCGTTGCTAATATTACTGTTCCCTGTATTATACCTAATGCTTGTTTTAGTTTTAGGATTAAATAAATATAATCCTGTTCCCCAAGTACCAACCCAAACAGTTTGATCCTTTTTATAAATAGATGTTATAAAATTATTTGAAAAATAAGGAACGTTACTTTTTGACTTATTATATAATTTGAATTTCTTTTGCTCATTTTTTATCTTTAATAAACCCTGAAGAGCTCCAACCCACATTATCCCAGTCTTATCTTGAATTATTTGTGTAAATGATGTTGTTAGTAACTCTTCGTTATTATATGAGAAATTATTATAAACAATAAATGTTTCGTTTACTTTATTAAACTTATTTAAACCATCATCTGTAGCAATCCACAAACTCCCATTATCATCTTCATAAATATCATTAACAATATTATTGCTAATGCTTTTGGGGTTTTCATAGTTGCTATAATAGCATGTGAATTCTTCTGTATCCCAATTAAATTTATTTAATCCATTTTCGGTACCAATCCAGAGATTTAATTCACTATCCTCGAATATGACTTTAATGTTATTATTACTTATGCTCGATTTATTTTCAGGTTCATGTTTATATCTCTTGAAAATCTCAAGTTTTCTGTCAAAATAGTTTAAACCATCTTTGGTTCCCACCCACAGTTGATCTTTATGATCTTCAAAGATTGAGAATGTTGCATTTACTGATATAAAATTAAAAATATCATTATAATGTTCATAATGTCTGAACTTACCACTTTGCAAATTTAGTCGAGACAAGTAGTTTTCTGTTTTTATCCATAAATAACCACTTTTATCTTGATACAAATCATAGACTTCATCTTCTTTAAGGCTATTAATATTATTTGGATTTGAAAAATAATGACTAAATCTCTTTGTAAATCTGTCAATTCTATTCAGACCTTTATTTGTTCCAACCCATATATTTCCTTCAGAATCTTCATAAATACAATTAACATAATTATCAGACAAAGAATTAGTGTCTGTGGGTTGGTTTTTAAAGATTTTAAATCCATAGCCATCATATTTATTCACACCATCCTGTGTGCCAATCCATAAAAAGCCCCTGCTATCTTGAATTAAACAATTTACACTAGTTTGTGATAATCCATTTTCAATTGTAAAATGGTCAACAATAATATTTTGGCAATGAGATTCAGATATTTGTAGTAAGGAAAATAATCCAGTAAGAAAAAGAAATAATATGTATAATTTGATTTTCATTTGTTAATGCTAATTTACTATTTAATAATATGAAAGCAAAGGATTGTTTTCATATATATTGCATCCTTATTCGGCAATAGCACCATTTCCTTTATTCAATTTTCTGTATTTCAATGAGGGTGATTTTATGTGACCGCCAATTCCTAAACTATCCCACAATTCATCTATTCTCTCTATTGTTGAGTCATCGGAAACCACAATATTTGGCCAATCTCGTTTAAAATCGTCTTTTTCTGCCGATTTTTTTGTTGCATCAATAAATATCTTGGAACATTTTTTATTATTAGCTTTAACTATTACTGAATCCCTTCTTGGATCAATATTACCTGAAGCTAACCAAGTAACCATGTTTACATCATTTACATCAACAGATTCATCAGTTAAAATACAAAATTTTATCGCAGATAATTCTTCTTGTTCCGACAATAAACTAATGAGTTTAAAAATTTGCTCCTTACTTTCCTTTCTCACCGAAATAACAAGCATTCTTTTATGAATACTGTGATTAAGATTAACTATTTCATTGTGCTTTTTTTGTAAGTCATTAAAATTTGGAATATCCTTATTAACATTTATGTTAGAATCCGCTTCAATTTCTTCTTCAAGTTTTATAGTTGCATCAATTCCCATTTTTCCACCATATGTTGATTTTGAAGAAGAATGATCAAGAACATCTAAAGGTCCATTTATAAATAGAATATCATTTTCAGGTTTTACATTTTCAAAAATCTTATTTGCTATATTTTTATAATCATGAGTATCTATATCATTATCAACTACTATTAGTATTTTATTAAACATCATTTGTCCTGCACCCCAGAGGGCATTCATCACTTTAAATGCTTGTCCTGGATATGTTTTATTAATCTTTACAATGACAATATTGTGAGCCACTCCTTCAAAAGGCATATCGTAATCAATAATTTCAGGTAAAACAGCAAGTTTTATTGGTGACAGAAAAATCCTTTCTGTAGCTTTTCCAATCCATGCATCTTCCATTGGAGGTACTCCAACAACAGTAGCAGGATAAACCGCATCTTTACGATGTGTGATACATGTTACATGAAATTTAGGATACCAATCGGCTAAAGAATAAAATCCTGTGTGATCACCAAAAGGTCCTTCCCAAATAAAGTCTTCTTCAGGATCTATATAACCTTCAATAATTATGTCTGCTTCAGCTGGAACTTCAATATCCTGACTTATGCATTTTACAAGTTCAACCTTTTGTTTTCTTAAAAATCCTGCAAGTAAAAACTCATCAATATTATCAGGTAAAGGAGCTGTGGCAGAATACGTTAATACAGGATCTCCGCCTAAAGCTACGGCTACAGGCATTTTCCGTCCCAACTTTTTGTATTCTTCAAAATGCCGTGCTCCCACTTTATGCTTATGCCAATGCATTCCGGTTAACTCATTATTAAAAATCTGCATCCTGTACATACCAACATTACGTATTCCTGTTTCCGGATCTTTTGTTATAACCATTGGCAATGTAACAAAGGGGCCTCCATCATTTGGCCAACATTTTAATACTGGAATTTTACTTAAATCTGGTTCTTTAATAATTACTTCCTGACTCTTGCCCTTACCTGAAATAATTTTTGGCATCCATGATGAGATATTGGAAAGCTTTGGTAGAAGTTTAAGTTTTTCAAAAATATTTGCTTTTGGACCAATTAAATCCGAAAAAATGTTTTCTATTTCCTTACCAAAATCATCTAGGTTTTCAACACCTAAAGCCATACACATTCTCTTCTCGGAGCCCATTGAATTTATTAGTACTGGGAATCCAGTTCCATTATTCTCAAACAATAAGGCTTTTCCTCCATATCCAGATTTTGACATTCTATCAACTATCTCAGTTATCTCGAGCTCAGGGCTTACAAATTCCTTTATCCGTATCAATTCATTATTTTTCTCAAGTTTTTGTATAAATTGATTTAATGATTTATATGCCATAGAAGTATTTTATATGTAATTTTGAAATATACAAAAAAAGGCTGACATCCCGATAACTATCGGGACCAGCCTTTAAAATGATGAAAAATATTATTATAAGAATTTAAAATCTTTTCCTATGTACTTAGCAGAATGACCTAATGCTTCTTCAATTCTTAATAATTGATTGTATTTTGCTATTCTATCAGATCTTGAAGCTGAACCAGTTTTAATTAAACCTGTATTTAAAGCAACAGCTAAATCAGCAATTGTTGTATCTTCAGTTTCACCGGAACGATGACTTATTATTGAAGTCATTGAATTCTCAGTTGCCATTTTAACAGCTTCTATTGTTTCTGTTAAAGTTCCTATCTGATTAACTTTAATTAAAATAGAATTTGCCGATTTTTCTTCTATTCCTCTTGATAATCTTTTTACATTAGTTACAAATAAATCATCACCAACAAGCTGCACTTTGTCTCCAATTGATTTTGAAAGTTCTGCCCATCCTGTCCAATCATCTTCGTCTAAACCGTCTTCAATTGACAAGATTGGATATTTTTCACTCCAAGTTTTCCAATATTTAACTAAGTCTGAAGATGTTAAATCCTGATTAGTGGATTCAAAATGATAAATTTTCTTTTCTTTATTATAAAACTCAGAAGCAGCAGCATCAAGTGCAATATAAATATCCTCTCCTGGTTTATAACCTGCTTTTTTAATAGCTTCTAAAACAACTTCAATAGCTTCTTCATTAGATGATAGATTCGGTGCAAAACCACCTTCATCACCAACATTTGTAGAATGTCCTTTTGATTTTAAAACAGCTTTCAGATGATGAAAAACCTCTGTACCCATTCTTAATGCTTCGCTAAAGGTAACAGCACCAACTGGCATAATCATAAATTCTTGAATATCGATTTTATTATCAGCATGCTGTCCACCATTTAAAATATTCATCATTGGAATTGGTAATGTATTTGCATTTACTCCTCCAATGTATTTATATAGTGGTAATCCATATTCTGTTGCAGCTGCTCTAGCTACTGCTAAAGAAACACCTAACATTGCATTTGCACCAAGATTTGATTTATTTTCAGTTCCATCAAGTTGTATAAGAGCATTATCAATTGATACCTGATCATCAATATAGAACCCTTTAAGTTCATCGTTAATTATAGTATTAACATTCTCAACAGCCTTAGTTACACCTTTTCCCATAAACTGAGATTTATCTCCATCTCTTAGTTCAACAGCTTCATGAACTCCTGTTGATGCTCCTGAAGGTACTGCTGCTCTACCTATAAATCCTTCACTTGTTATAACTTCGACTTCAACTGTTGGATTACCCCTTGAATCCAAAATTTGTCTTGCATGTATTCCTGCTATTTGTCCCATAATTATATATTTAAAAATTAAAATTCGCTCGAAGCGAAAAACTATCAAAGTTACTAAATTTTAAACTTTATATGTAAAGTAAAGTTTAATTTATTCATAAAAAAAAGGGCGGAATTACCGCCCTTCTTAGTATATCTTAATTAAAGAATTATTTTTCTTTCTTCTCTTCGTCTTTTTTCTCCGCTTTTGGAGTTTCTTTTTTCTTCTCTTCTTTAACTTCTTCTTTTTTAGCTTCTGCAGGTTTTTCAGCTTTCTTAGGCTTTTCGGCTTTTACTTCTTCCTTTACCTCTTCAACAACTGGAGTTTCTTCTACTACTGTTTCTGCAACTTCTGCTTCAGCTTTTACTTCTTCTGTAACATTTTCTTCAACTGCCTCAACAACTTCTGTTTGAGCACCAGCAGGTTTTTTAGCACCTCTTCTTCTTCTTGTTGATTTAGCCTTAGATTCTGATTTAGCAGCTAAAAGGTTTTCATTATAATCAACAAGTTCGATAATACACATGTCAGCGTTATCACCTAAGCGATGTCCTGTTTTTAAAATTCTTGTATATCCACCTGGTCTGTCAGCAATTTTTCCACTAATTTCTCTAAACAATTCAGTTACAGCTTCTTTATTTTGAAGGTAACTAAAAACTGTTCTTCTTGAGTGCGTTGAATCATCTTTTGCCTTTGTCATTAATGGCTCAACATACATTTTAAGAGCTTTTGCTTTTGCTATTGTAGTTGTAATTCTCTTATGTAATATTAAAGAATTCGCCATGTTTGCCAACATTGCTTTTCTGTGTGCTGTCTTTCTTCCTAAGTGGTTAAATGATTTTCTATGTCTCATCCTCTTTACTCTTTGTCTAATTTGTACTTAGTAATATCCATTCCAAATGTTAGATTCATTTGGCTAAGTAAATCTTCTAATTCAGTTAACGATTTTTTACCAAAGTTTCTAAACTTCAATAAATCGTTCTTATTATATTTCACTAAATCGCCTAATGTATCAACTTCAGCAGCTTTTAAGCAATTCAAAGCTCTTACTGACAAGTCCATATCAACAAGTCTTGTCTTAAGTAACTGACGCATATGCAATACCTCTTCATCAAATTCTTCATTTGCATATTTTTCGTCTGAATCCAAAGTTATTTTTTCATCAGAGAATAACATAAAATGATGGATAAGAATTTTTGCTGCCTCTTTTAATGCGTCTTTTGGATGTATTGAACCATCTGATTCGATTTCGAAAATAAGCTTTTCGAAGTCAGTTTTTTGCTCCACACGAAAGTTTTCAATAGCATACTTTACGTTTCTAATTGGAGTATAAATAGAATCAATTGCAATAACACCAAATTCACCATCTACAGGTCTGTTTTCTTCAGAAGGAACATAACCTCTGCCTTTATTAACAGTGATTTCCATTTGAAGTTTAACATCCGGTTCCATTTCACAGATTACGTGATCAGGATTTAATACTTTAAAATTAGTTGAAAAGTTATTAATATCACCGGCTTTAAATTCGTTCTGACCTGTAATAGTTACAGTAAATTTCTCATCTTCTGCTTCTTCAACGTTGCATTTAAAACGAACTTGTTTTAAATTTAGGATAATTTCACTTACATCCTGGACAACACCAGTTATTGTAGAAAACTCATGTTCTACACCTTCAACTTTTATTGAAGTAATGGCATAACCTTCTAACGAAGATAAAAGAATTCTTCTTAAAGAATTGCCGACAGTAATTCCATATCCAGGTTCTAAAGGACGAAACTCAAACTTACCGTAAGTTTCGTTCGCTTCTACCATAATGACTTTATCGGGCTTTTGAAATGCTAAAATTGCCATAAATAATGAGTAATTATTTTATTTAGAATATAATTCTACGATTAATTGCTCCTTAATATTCTCAGGAATATCAGTTCTTTCAGGCATATTCAAAAATTTACCTATCATTTGATCTGAATCCCATTCTAACCATGAATATTTGTTATAACGAGCTGATGCTAAACTATTTGTTATAGCTTCAAGAGATTTTGACTTCTCTCTAACTCCAACAATATCACTAGCTTTTACAGTATATGATGGAACGTTTAAAACATGTCCATTAACTGTAATATGTTTATGAGTAACAAATTGTCTTGCAGCTGCTCTTGTTGGAGCAATTCCTAAACGAAATACTACGTTATCTAAACGTGATTCCAATAATTGCAATAAGTTCTCACCTGTAATACCTTTTTTTCTTGATGCTTGTTCGAATAAGTTAAAGAATTGCTTTTCCAAAACACCATAAGTGTATTTAGCTTTTTGCTTTTCCATTAACTGAACACCATATTCAGAAACTTTTTTTCTGCGTTTATTAGGTCCTTGATGTCCAGGAGGATAATTTTTCTTCTCGAAATTTTTATCCGGTCCGTAAACTGGTTCTCCTAATTTCCTCGCAATTTTTGATTTTGGTCCAATATATCTAGCCATGAATCTTAATATTAAACTTTTTTTAAATTTTTATAACACACATTACACTCTTCTACGTGCTGGTGGACGACATCCATTATGTGGTAAAGGAGTTACATCAGTTATTTCGGTAACTTCAATTCCTGCATTATGGATAGTTCGCATAGCAGATTCTCTACCAGCTCCCGGTCCTTTAACGTATGCTTTTACTTTTCTTAATCCCATATCGTATGCCACTTTCGCACAATCTTCAGCTGCCATTTGTGCAGCGTAAGGGGTGTTTTTCTTTGATCCTCTGAAACCCATTTTTCCAGATGACGACCATGAGATAACTTGTCCACTATTATTTGTCAATGAAATAATAATATTGTTAAAAGAAGCATGAATGTGCACCTGCCCTGTAGCTTCAACCTTTACTACCTTCTTCTTAGATGATCCAGTCTTTTTTGCCATTTCTTTAACTATTATTTAGTTGCTTTCTTTTTATTAGCAATCGTTTTTCTTTTACCTTTTCTGGTTCTTGCATTATTCTTCGTACTTTGTCCTCTTACAGGAAGACCAATACGATGACGAATACCTCTATAGCATCCAATATCCATTAAACGCTTTATATTCATCTGTGTTTCTGAACGTAATGCACCTTCAACTTTATACTTTTCGTTCACTAACTGTCTAACTTTAGCAATGTGCTCGTCATTCCAGTCTTTTACTTTTATGCTATGATCGATTCCCGCTTCGTCTAAAATAGCCTCTGCAGTACTTCGACCTATTCCGTAGATATAGGTTAAACCTATTACACCTCTTTTATTTTTCGGTAAATCTACTCCAACAATTCTTGCCATAAATCTTTTTTAAATAAAGTACAAAAATAATAATTTATCCCTGTCGTTGTTTAAACTTGGGATTTTTTTTGTTAATAACGTATAGTCTTCCTTTTCGTCTAACAATTTTGCAATCGCTACTGCGTTTTTTTACAGATGCTCTGACTTTCATTTCCTTTAATTTTTTATTTATATCTATAAGTTATTCTACCTTTTGTAAGATCATAAGGAGACATCTCAACCTTAACTTTATCTCCTGGTAATATTTTAATGTAATGCATTCTCATTTTACCAGAGATATGAGCTGTAATAACGTGACCATTTTCTAATTCAACTCTAAACATTGCATTTGACAATGCTTCGATAATGGTCCCATCTTGTTCTATTGACGGTTGTTTTGCCATAAATTATATCTTATTTTTAGTAATCTCTTCTATATAATCAAAAGTTGATAAAATTTCAGCTTTACCTTTATCAACAACTACTGCTAATTCATAATGTGCAGAAGGTTTTCCATCAACGGTTCTTATTGTCCAACCATCATTGTCTTGTTTTATTTGTTTTGTTCCCATATTAATCATGGGTTCAATACAAATTACTAAACCTTTCTTTAGTAAAACACCTCTACCTCGTTTTCCATAATTTGGAACTTCAGGTGCTTCATGCATGTTTTTACCTAATCCGTGTCCGACCATTTCGCGAACAACTGAATATCCGGCTTCTTCAGCATGAATCTGAACAGCATTACCAATATCTCCAACACGATTACCCTCCTTGGCTTTTTCGATTCCTTTAAATAAGGATTCTTTTGTAGTTCTAATGAGCTTTTTAACTTCATCACTAACTTCGCCTACAGGAAATGTGTATGCAGTATCTCCGTAATAACCCTCCATATATGTTCCACAATCAACAGAAACAATATCACCATCTTTTAAAACGTAATCTGAAGGTATTCCATGAACTACTTGATCATTAACTGAAGTACATAGAGTATTAGGAAATCCTCCGTATCCAAGAAATCCAGGAACGGCACCATTATCTCTAATAAATTCTTCTGCTCGCTTATCTAACTCCAGAGTTGTTACTCCTGGTTTAATAAGTTTACCTACTTCAGCCAGAGTTCTTGATACCAAAAGATTATTTCTTCTGATAATTTCAATTTCTGTTTCCGACTTATAAATTAACATCAAAGAACGTTATAAAAAACTATCTTATATCGCAGAGCTTCCTCCAGCTCTACCTTTAATTCTTCCTGATTTCATTAATCCATCATAATGTCTCATTAATAGATGACTTTCAATTTGCTGTAAAGTATCTAATACAACACCGACAAGGATTAATAATGATGTGCCACCAAAGAATTGTGACCACTGACTGTCAACACCACCTAATCGCGCGAATGCAGGTAAAATTGCAATTAACGCTAAAAATATTGATCCTGGCAATGTAATTCTTGACATTATAGTATCCAAAAACTCAACGGTTTTACGTCCTGGTTTTATTCCTGGTATGAATCCACCATTCTTTTTCATATCCTCAGCCATTTGAGCAGGATTAATAGTAATAGCTGTATAAAAATAAGTAAAAAGGATGATCATAATTGCAAACGTAAAGTTATACCAAAAACCATTTATATTTGAAAATGTTGCCCCAAGTCCACTTAAAGAATCTCCAAAACCTGCTAACATTATTGGTACAAACATTAATGCTTGTGCAAAAATAATTGGCATTACACCAGCAGAGTTCACTTTTAATGGAATATACTGTCGAACACCTCCGTATTGTTTATTACCAACAATTCTTTTAGCATACTGTACAGGTATCCTGCGAGTACCTTGTACCAATAAAATTGTTGCTACAAATACAAAGAACAATATAACCATTTCAAGTAAGAAAGCTACTAAGCCCCCTCCTTTAGATTCCAATCTACTAATAAATTCAGCAAATAATGAAAAAGGTAATCTAGCTATAATACCAATCATAATGATTAATGATATACCATTACCAATACCTTTATCAGTTATTTTTTCACCTAACCACATAATAAACATGGTTCCTGATGTAAGAATAATTACTGATGAAACCCAGAAAAATGTGCCTGTTAATACAAACGCTGACTCTGGCAACTGTACCTGTAAATTCTTTAGGTAAGCAGGTGCCTGCATTATTAAAATAGCTACTGTTAAATATCTTGTTAACTGATTTATTTTTCTTCTTCCACTTTCTCCTTCACGTTGTAATCTTTGGAAATAAGGAATAGCGATTCCTAATAACTGGATTACAATTGAAGCAGAAATGTAGGGCATAATACCCAAAGCAAAAATAGATGCTCTTGAAAAAGATCCACCAGAAAACATATTTAATAGACCTAAAACACCATCAGCTGTCTGTTGTTCCAAAGCAGCTAGCTGGCTTGGATCAACACCAGGTAAAACAATGTAACTTCCTAATCTGTAGATTAAAAGAATTAACATAGTGTAACCTATACGGTATCTAAGATCTTCGATCTTGTATATATTTTTTATTGTCTGTATTAGGGCTCTCATTAAATTATAATTTTACTATAGTTCCTTCTAATGATTCAATTGCTTTTACAGCTGATTTTGAAAAAGCGTGCGCTTTAACTTCTAATTTCTTAGTTAATGTACCATTACCAAGAATTTTCACTAAGCTGTTCTTTCTTGCCAAACCAGCTTCAACTAAGATTTCAACATCAATAGTTGTAATATTCATTTTTTCAGCTAATTTCTCCAGTGTTTCAATATTAACACCCTTATATTCTTTTCGGGATATATTAGTGAAACCGAATTTAGGAACACGACGTTGTAAAGGCATCTGACCACCTTCAAATCCAACTTTCTTAGAGTAACCGGATCTTGATTTTTGTCCTTTGTGACCTTTTGTTGCAGTTCCACCTTTACCGGAACCTTGACCTCTCCCAATTCTTTTACCTGTCTTAGTTGAGTTTTCTGCTGGTTTTAAGTTGCTTAAATCCATTTTATAAATTCAATTATACGTTATTACTTTTCTTCAACCCTTAGTAAATGTCTTACTTTAGCAATCATGCCCTTAACTTGTGGATTGTCTACAACTTCCACAGTATTATGCATTTTTCTAATACCCAAAGCTTCTAAGGTTCTTTTTTGGCGTTTGGTACTTCCAATTCCGCTCTTAATTTGTGTAACTTTTATCTTCACCATTAGATTTTTATTAAGGTCCTTATCCATTAAATACTTTGTCAAGAGTAACTCCTCTTTGATCAGCAACTGCTCTTGCATCACGTAATTCTAATAATGCATTGATTGTAGCTTTAACTAAATTATGAGGATTACTTGATCCTTTAGATTTAGCAAGAACGTCAGTAATACCAACACTCTCTAGAACTGCACGCATTGCACCACCAGCCTTTACTCCTGTACCATGAGAAGCAGGCTTAATGAAAACCTCAGCTCCACCAAACTTAGCAAGTTGTTCATGTGGTATCGTTCCTTTATATACAGGTACTTTAACCAGATTTTTCTTTGCAGCTTCAACACCTTTAGCAATTGCAGTAGTTACTTCTTTTGCTTTTCCAAGGCCATAACCTACAATACCATCTTCGTTACCAACAACAACAATGGCAGTAAAACCAAAATTTCGACCCCCTTTTGTAACTTTCGTTACTCTTTGAATACTAACGAGTCTGTCTTTTAATTCTAAATCGCTGGTTTTTACTTTTCTTATATTTGTTGACATAATATATTTATCTTAAAATTTAAGTCCACCTTCTCTGGCAGCCTCTGCTAATGATTTTACTCTTCCATGATATAAACTTCCGTTTCTGTCAAAAACAACTTCCTTTATACCGTTTTCCAAAGCTTTTTTAGCTGCTAAATTTCCAACTAATTTTGCTTGTTCTATTTTCGCTACATCTCCTTTTTCTGCAATTTCTTTATTTCTAGAACATACAGATAGTAATGTTTTGCCTTCAAGATCATCAATAAACTGAACATAAATCTGTTTGTTACTTCTAAAAACAGACATTCTTGGCCTTAATGCTGTACCACTAATATGCTTGCGAATACGCCTTTTTATTCTTAATCTTCTATCTTGCTTTGATAAAGCCATGACTTAATTTATTTAAATACGTTATACACTCGCTGATTTACCTGCTTTTCTGCGTAATTGTTCACCAACAAACTTAATACCTTTACCTTTATAAGGCTCTGGTGGTCTTAGAGAACGAATTTTTGCAGCAACTTCACCTATTAATTGTTTATTAACACTTGTTAATGTAATAATAGGATTGTTTCTTCTCTCTTGTTTTGCCTCAACTTTAACTACATCAGGTATCTGGAAATGAATATCATGAGAAAAACCTAAACTAAGTTCTAACATCTGACCTTTTGCTTCAGCTCTGTATCCAACACCAACTAATTCTTGTTGAGTAGTAAAACCTTCTGAAACTCCAACTACCATGTTGTTAATTAAAGAACGATATAAACCGTGTAATGATTTATGTCTTTTCTCATCAGATGGTCGTGAAACTATAACTTGATTTTCTTTTATTTCAACAGTAATATCTGTGTCTACCTTTTGTGAAATTTCCCCTTTAGGACCTTTAACTGTAACTTCGTTAGTGTCGCTAATAGTCACAGTAACTCCGCCGGGTAAATCTATTGGTAATATTCCTATTCGTGACATTTAGAATTCCTCCTTTTTAATGTACATAACATAATACCTCACCACCAACTTTTAAAGTACGCGCTTCTTTATCTGTAATAACACCTTTTGATGTTGATAAAACAGCAATACCTAAACCGTTAAGTACTCTTGGTATTTCGTTTGAACTTACATATTTTCTTAATCCCGGTGTACTAATTCGCTTTATTGAACGAATAGCCGGAACTTTTGTTTCAGGGTGGTATTTCAATGCTATTTTAATATTACCCTGTTTCTCGTCCTCTTCAAATTTATATGAAAGAATATATCCTTTGTCATATAATAACTTTGTAATATCTTTCTTCAAGTTAGAAGCAGGAATTTCAACTACCTTATGATTTGCCATTACGGCATTTCTTATTCGAGTTAGATAATCTGCTATCGGATCTGTGATCATATCTCTTCTTATTATTATTTACAATCTACCAACTTGCCTTCTTAACACCAGGAATCAATCCTTTTGATGCCATTTCTCTGAAGGTTATTCTACTTATTCCAAACTGTCTGATATACCCTTTTGGTCTTCCAGTTAAAGAGCATCTATTATGCAATCTAATAGGGTTAGAGTTTTTTGGTAATCTGCTTAATCCAACATAATCACCATCAGCTTTAAGTTTCGCTCTTTTCTCAGCGTACTTCTCGACCAATTTTTGGCGCCTTACTTCGCGGGCTTTCATTGATTCTTTAGCCATACTATCTAGTTCTTTTTAATATTTTTAAATGGAATCCCAAATTCCTTTAATAACGCGTATCCTTCTTCATCGGTTTTTGCACTTGTAACGAATGTCATTTCAAGTCCCATGATTTTATTGATTTTATCAAGGTCAATCTCAGGAAAGATTATCTGCTCCTGAATACCTAAAGAATAATTTCCGCGTCCGTCAAATTTAGAGTTTACTCCGTTAAAGTCACGAATTCTTGGTAAAGAAATACAAATTAATCTTTCTAAAAATTCGTACATTTTACTTTTACGTAATGTAACTTTAACTCCAATTGGCATTCCTTTTCTTAATTTAAAGTTAGAAATGTCCTTCTTAGAATATGTTTTAACCGCTTTTTGACCAGCAATAAGTGTTAATTCATCTTGAGCAGTTTCAATAAGTTTTTTATCAGCAACTGCCTGACCAACTCCTTGGTTGAGTATTATTTTCTCTAACTTAGGAACTTGCATTACAGTTTTGTAACTAAATTCCTTTGTTAAAGCAGGGATAATCTCTTTGCTGTACTTTGTCTGTAAAGTTGGAGTATATTTCATTACTTGATCTCCTCCCCTGATTTTTTTGAATATCGCACTAATTTTTCTTTATCGTTTAATCTTCTACCAATCCTTGTAGGATCTCCTGTAGAAGGATCTACCAACATCAAATTTGAAATATGAATTGGGGCTTCTTTTTTTACGATACCACCTTGAGGGTTATTAGCATTAGGTTTAGTGTGTTTAGACACCATATTAACGCCCTCTACAATGGCTTTAGATTTATCATAAATTACCTCAAGAACTTTGCCTTGTTGTCCTTTATATTCACCTGCATTTACGTAAACAGTATCGCCTTTCTTAATGTGTAATTTCCTTCGCATGCAGCAATTATTTTTAAATTATAATACTTCCGGAGCTAATGAAATGATTTTCATGTATTTTTCACGTAATTCTCTTGGTATTGGACCAAAAATACGTGTTCCACGAATTTCACCTGCCTGGTTTAACAATACAACTGCATTGTTATCAAAACGAATATATGAACCATCTGGACGACGAACTTCTTTTCTAGTACGAACTACTACAGCTGTACTTACAGTTCCTTTTTTTACTTCTCCTGATGGTAAAGCGCTTTTAACAGTGACAACTATTTGGTCACCAACAGAAGCGTATCGTTTTCCTGTACCTCCCAGCACACGAATACATAATACTTCTTTAGCTCCACTATTATCAGCAACTGTTAATCTACTTTCTTGTTGTATCATGACTATTTAACTCTTTCAATAATTTCTACTAATCTCCAACATTTATTCTTGCTTAAAGGTCTGGTTTCCATTATTCTTACAGTATCCCCTATATTGCAAGTGTTTTCTTCATCGTGTGCAGTAAATTTATTTCTACTGTTGATGAATTTCCCGTATTTGGCGTGCTTAACTTTACGTTCTACAACAATTACAATGGTTTTATCCATTTTATTGCTAGTAACAACACCTACACGTTCTTTTCTCAGTTTCCTTGTTTCCATTTTAAAAAATTAACTGTTCGAATTTTCGTTTAATTCTCTTCTTCGCAACTCAGTTTTCATTCTTGCAACGTTCTTTCGTGCTTCATTGATCTTCAAAGGATTGTCTAAAGGAGACACTGCATGATTTAGCTTTAGACGAGTTAGGTGAGTTTTCTCTGTATCGATTCTCTCTTCTAACTCCTTTGTTGTCAATTCTTTTATCTCAGAATTTTTCATTTCTCACTAATTTGTTTTTTCAACATAATCACGTCTTACAACGAATTTAACAGGGATCGGCAGTTTTTGAGCAGCAAGGCGCAATGCTTCCTGCGCTACTTTAAAAGGTACACCTTCAGCTTCGATTAAAATTCTACCTGGTTTTACTGGTGCAACAAATCCTTCTGGAGCTCCTCTACCCTTACCCATACGAACCTCTGCAGGTTTCTTAGTAATTGGTTTGTCAGGAAAAACTCTGATCCATATCTGACCTTCACGTTTCATATATCTAGTAACGGCTTGTCTGGCAGCTTCTATCTGTCGTCCGGTCATCCAACACTCATCAAGTGCTTTAAGTCCAAAAGAACCAAAAGCAAGTTGATTACCTCTTTGGGCATTGCCTTTCATTTTGCCCTTCTGGACTCTTCTGTATTTAGTTTTCTTTGGCTGTAACATTATTAATAATCTTTATTAAATTATCGCCTTATTTTCTTTTTCTTTTGTTGAAGCCGCCTTTATTTGGTTTTTGACCTTTTGCTGCTCCTAAATTTGGAGATAAGTCTCTTTTTCCAAAAACTTCTCCTTTACAAATCCACACTTTAACACCAACTAATCCAACTTTAGTTAAAGCTTCACTTAGTGAATAATCTATATCAGCACGAAGTGTATGTAGTGGCGTACGTCCTTCTTTGTAAACTTCAGTACGTGCCATCTCAGCTCCACCTAAACGACCTGATATTTGAACTTTAATTCCTTCAGCACCCATTCTCATTGTTGAAGCAATGGCCATTTTAATTGCTCGACGATATGATACTTTACCTTCGATTTGTCTTGCTACAGCATTTCCAACTATTGTTGCATCAAGCTCTGGTCTTTTTACTTCAAAAATGTTAATCTGAACTTCTTTACGAGTTATCTTTTTTAACTCTTCTTTCAGCTTATCAACTTCCTGACCACCTTTACCAATGATAATTCCAGGGCGTGCAGTATTAACAGTAACGGTTATTAATTTTAAAGTTCTTTCAATAACAATCTTAGATATACTAGCTTTAGCAAGTCTTGCTTCTAAATACGTACGTATTTTATAATCCTCAGCAAGTTTGTCAGCATAGTTTCTTCCACCATACCAATTAGAATCCCAACCTTTAATGATTCCTAATCGATTTCCTATTGGATTAACTTTTTGTCCCATCTATTGTTCAGTTTGAGTATCGTTGTTATTTAAATTATCCAGCACTAAAGTCACATGATTTGATCTCTTTCTTATTCTGTGGGCTCTTCCCTGAGGAGCTGGTTGAACTCTTTTCAACATTCTTCCACTATCTACAAAAATCTCTTTAACAACTAAATTGCTTTCTTCAATTCTAACACCTTCATTTTTATTCTGCCAGTTTGCAATAGCAGATAGTAAAAGTTTTTCAACTCTACCTGAAGCTTCTTTAGAACTGTATTTCAATATATCTAGAGCTTTATTTACATCCACTCCTCTAACCATATCGGCAACTAACCTCATTTTTCTTGGTGAGGTAGGGCAATTTCTAAGCATAGCAAAATATTGATTCTTTTTGCTTTCTTTTACTTCATTTGCTCTATTTCTTTTTCTTGCACCCATTATTATCTAATGTTTTAAAATTGTACTATCGTCGGTTAAAATCTATCTGTTACCTGAATGTCCTCTATATGTTCTTGTCGGAGCAAATTCACCTAATTTGTGACCAACCATATTTTCTGTAACATATACCGGTATAAATTTATTCCCGTTGTGAACTGCAATAGTGTGCCCAACAAAATCCGGAGATATCATTGATCTTCTTGACCAGGTTTTAATCACAGATTTTTTTCCTGCATCGTTCATCTCAAGAACTCTTTTCTCAAGTTTGAAATCAATAAATGGACCTTTTTTCAATGATCGACTCATAGTAATCTAATTTATTTCTTACGTTTTTCAACAATGTATTTATTAGAAGCCTTCTTCTTAGCTCGTGTTTTGTATCCTTTAGCAGGCATACCATTCCTTGATCTTGGATGTCCTCCTGAAGATCTACCTTCACCACCACCCATTGGGTGATCAACTGGATTCATAACAACACCACGAACTCTTGGTCTTCTTCCTAACCATCTACTTCTACCCGCTTTACCTGAAACTTCAAGGAAATGATCTGCATTAGAAACAGTTCCTATTGTAGCTCGACAAGTAACTAAAATCATTCTCGATTCTCCTGATGGCAATTTAACAATTGCATATTTCCCGTCTCTGGAAGTTAATTGTGCATATGATCCTGCACTTCTTGCTAAAACTGCTCCTCTTCCGGGCTGTAATTCTATATTATGTATAATAGTTCCCAAAGGTATATCAGAAAGGAATAACGTATTTCCAATTTCTGGAGCGATACCTTTACCTGAATTTATTTTTTGATCAACCTTTAATCCATTAGGGGCAATAATATATTTCTTCTCACCATCTGCATATGTAACAAGAGCTATTCTTGCTGTTCTATTTGGATCGTACTCGATACTTTTTACAGTTCCTTCCATTCCGTCTTTGTTACGAAGGAAGTCAATTATTCTGTATCTCTTCTTATGACCACCACCCATATATCTCATGGTCATTCTTCCATCATTGTTTCTTCCCCCGGATCTCTTCATCGGAGCTAACAAGGACTTTTCCGGTGTGCTTTTTGTAATTGTATCAAAAGCTCCGATTATTTTATGTCTTTGTCCTGGTGTAACAGGGTTTAATTTACGTACTGCCATGTCAATTATATATTGCTATAAAAATCTATTTTTTCACCTTCTGCCAAAGTAACAATTGCTTTCTTAAAATCGTTTACTTTTCCCTGAATAACTCCAGATTTTGTAAAACGAGATTTCTTTTTACCTAAATAACGCATTGTATTAACAGCCTCGACAGAAACACCATACATTTCTTCAACTGCAGATTTAATCTGAAGTTTATTAGCCCTGGTGTCCACTACAAAACCATATCTATTAAGGCTTTCACCTTGCATGGTCATTTTCTCAGTAACTATTGGCTTTATTAAAATATCCATCGTTCTATTTTTTTCTAAATTCTAAACATTTTATGTAAAGGCTCAATTGAATTCTCTGCAAATAGAATGATTGAAGCGTTTACAATATCGTAAGTAGCTAAATCAGAAACAGTTACTACTTTAACGTCCTGTAAATTTCTGGAGGACAAATATATATTTTTATTTTGTTCAGATAAAACTAAAAGCAATTTTTTATCTGCTACTTCCAGATTATTTCTAAGATTAACAAATTCTTTTGTCTTAGGAGCCTCAAAATTAAACTCTTCCAATATTTTAATATTGTTATCGTTTGCCTTTAAAGTTAAAGCTGATTTTCTGGCTAACTGTTTTACCTTTTTATTTAGCTTAAAAGAATAGTCTCTTGGTTTTGGACCAAAAACTCTACCCCCACCTCTAAATATAGGTGATTTTATACTACCAGCTCTTGCTGTACCAGTTCCCTTTTGTCTCTTAATCTTTCTTGTACTACCGGCTATCTCAGCTCTTTCTTTCGACTTATGAGTTCCTTGACGTTTATTAGCCATATATTGCTTTACATCTAAGTAAATAGCATGATCGTTTGGCTCAATTTTAAAAATTGAATCGTTCAAGGTAACTTTCTTACCGGTATCTTTTCCTGTTATATTAACTATAGATAATTCCATTACTTCTGAATAATTAAGTATGATCCTTTTGCTCCAGGAACAGATCCCTTTACAACTAATAAATTATTCTCCTTAATAACTTTAACAACTTTAAGGTTGATAACTTTTACCTTTCTGTTACCAGTTTGTCCAGCCATTCTCATTCCTTTAAATACTCTTGAAGGGTATGAAGATGCGCCTAAAGAACCTGGTGCACGTAATCTGTTATGCTGACCGTGAGTTTGTCCACCTACACCGTGAAAACCATGACGTTTAACAACACCTTGAAATCCTTTACCTTTTGTGTAACCTGCAACATCAACCCACATATCTTCATTAAAGATATCTATTGTAACATCTTCACCTATTTCATAATCTTTAACAAAGTTTACAAATTCGTGAAGAATTCTTTTAGGAGTAGTATTTGCTTTTTTAAAGTGTCCCTTTAAAGGACTGCTTGTACTTTTTTCCTTCTTTTCATCAAAAGCCAATTGATACGCGTGGTAACCATCATTTTCCTCAGTTTTCACCTGGGTTACAACGCATGGTCCAGCCTCAATAACAGTGCATGGAATATTTTTCCCCTCGGCACTGAAGATGGATGTCATTCCGATCTTTTTTCCAATTAATCCTGGCATCTTTTTTTGTTTTTAACTTTAATTATACCTTAATTTCTACTTCTACTCCACTTGGTAATTCCAGTTTCATCAATGCATCAATAGTTTTTGGTGTTGAACTATAGATATCAAGTAATCTTTTGTAAGATGATAACTGAAATTGCTCTCTCGATTTCTTATTCACAAACGGTGATCTAAGTACTGTAAATACTCTTTTGTGCGTTGGCAGTGGAATTGGACCACTAATAACGGCTCCTGTTGATTTTACCGTTTTCACAATTTTCTCAGCAGATTTATCTACTAAATTGTGATCATAAGATTTTAACTTAATTCTAATCTTCTGGCTCATTATTATCTTAAATTAAACAATTTCGCTTTTACCTTTTGCTTTCTCTACTATTTCTGTTGCGATACTCATTGGAACTTCCTCGTAATGTGAAAACTCCATAGTTGAAGTAGCGCGACCTGAACTTATCGTTCTTAATACGGTTACATAACCAAATTTTTCTGATAATGGTACTTTTGCCTTAATAACTCTTGCACCACCTTTATTTTCCATTCCTTCGACCTTACCTCTTCTTTTATTAAAGTCACCAATTATATCACCCATATATTCTTCAGGTGTAACAACCTCTGCAGACATTATTGGTTCAAGTAATTTAGGTTTAGCACTAACACATGCATGTTTAAATGCCATTTTTGCACATATTTCAAATGATAATGCATCTGAATCAACATCGTGGTAAGATCCATCAAGCAATGTAACTTTTAAACTGTCTACCTGATAACCAGCTAGCACACCATTATACATTGCTTCTTTAAATCCTTTTTGAATTGAAGGTATATATTCACGAGGAACATTTCCTCCTTTTATTTTATTAACAAATTGCAATCCAGCTTCACCTTCATCAATTGGTCCTATTTCAATCTGAATGTCGGCAAATTTACCTCTACCACCAGATTGTTTTTTGAATACTTCGCGATGCGGAACTGTTGCTGTTATAGATTCTTTATAAGCAACTTGTGGCGCACCTTGATTACACTCTACTTTAAATTCACGAACTAATCGATCAAGTAAAATTTCAAGATGAAGCTCTCCCATTCCACTAATAACAGTTTGTCCTGAATCACCATCTACTTTTACAGTAAAAGTTGGATCTTCTTCTGCTAGCTTCTGAAGAGCAATATTTAATTTATCTAAATCTTTTTGTGTTTTTGGTTCTACCGCGATTCCAATTACTGGCTCAGGGAAGTCCATTGACTCAAGAACAATTTGACGTTTCTCGTCACATAAAGTATCTCCTGTGCGTAAATCTTTAAAACCTACTGCTGCACATATATCACCTGCTCCGATTACATCTTTTGGATTTTGCTTGTTAGCGTGCATTTGATATAGACGAGAAATTCTTTCACGTTTACCAGTTCTCACATTAAGAACATACGATCCAGCATCAATTTTACCTGAATATACTCTTAAAAAAGCTAGTCTTCCAACAAAAGGATCAGTAGCAATTTTAAAAGCTAAAGCAGATAATGGTTCTGTATCTTCGGGTTTACGTTCAACAATCTCATCGTTTTTAGGATTTGTTCCTGAAATATTACCAACATCCATTGGACTTGGTAAAAATGCAATTATTGAATCCAGCAAGCGCTGAACACCTTTATTTTTAAATGCAGATCCGCAAAGAACAGGAGTGATTGTCATTCCTATTGTAGCTTTACGAATAACCGCAAGCATTTCTTCTTTTGTTATTGAATCTGGATCTTCAAAATATCTTTCAAGTAAAGCATCATCATGTTCGGCTACAGCCTCAACTAACTTTCCTCTCCACTCTTCAGCTTCTCCAACTAATTCTTCGGGTATATCAATTAACTCATACCGTGTGCCCATTTTTTCATCATCGTGCCACACGACAGCTTTATTCTCAATTAAATCAATTACACCTTTGAAATTTTCTTCAGCTCCTATTGGTATTTGAACAGGAACAGGATTTGCTCCTAATTTCTCTTTAATTTGATTTACAACTGAATAAAAATCAGCTCCTGAACGGTCCATCTTATTAACGAAAGCCATTCTTGGGACATTATACTTATCAGCTTGCCTCCACACAGTTTCTGACTGTGGTTCAACACCACCTACAGCACAAAAAAGTGCAACTGCTCCATCCAAAACACGAAGAGATCTTTCAACCTCAACGGTAAAATCTACGTGTCCAGGAGTGTCAATTATATTTATTTTATGTTCTTGATTATTATAATTCCAGAACGTAGTAGTCGCTGCAGAAGTAATTGTAATTCCTCTCTCTTGCTCTTGAACCATCCAATCCATTGTAGCGGCTCCATCATGAACTTCACCGATACGATGTGTAATACCAGTATAAAACAGAATTCGTTCTGTTGTTGTAGTTTTACCGGCATCAATGTGTGCCATGATTCCGATATTTCTGGTATTTTTCAACGCTTTACTCATCTCTCTACTCTTACCCCTTTATTCTGTATATTAAAATCTAAAATGTGCAAATGCTTTATTTGCGTCAGCCATTCTGTGAGTTTCCTCTTTTTTCTTAAATGCTCCACCCTCTTCTTTGAAAGCAGCCATTATTTCTTGAGCTAACTTATCAGCCATATTTTTACCATTACGTTGGCGAGAATATTTAATCATATTCCTTATACTAATAGCTGTTTTTCTTTTTGTGTTTACTTCCATTGGAACTTGGAAAGTTGCCCCACCTATTCTTCTACTCTTAACTTCAACCATTGGAGTAACATTTTCCAATGCTTTTTTCCAAGTATCAAGTGGTGTTATTTCGCTATCCTTATTTTTTTCCGCAAGAATATCCATTGCGTCATAAAAAATCTGGTAAGAAACATTTTTCTTTCCGTCGATCATAAGATCGTTCACAAACCTTGTAACCAAAGTATCTTTATATTTTGGATCCGGTAATATTATCCGTTGTTTTGGTTTTGATTTTCTCATTTCTTTCTAAATTCTTTGATTTAGTTTATTTTTTTGGTCTTTTAGTACCGTACTTAGAACGTCTTTGTGTTCTACCTTCTACTCCCGATGTATCTAGAGCACCACGAATTAGGTGATATCTTACACCAGGAAGATCTTTTACTCTACCACCCCTGATTAAAACAATCGAGTGTTCTTGAAGATTGTGACCTTCACCAGGAATATAAGCATTTACTTCTTTCCCGTTTGTTAACCTTACTCTGGCAACTTTTCTCATAGCAGAGTTTGGTTTTTTTGGCGTTGTAGTATAAACACGTGTACAAACACCTCTCCTTTGAGGACATGCGTCCAAAGCAGGAGCTTTTTTCTTCACCACAATCTCTTTTCTTCCTTTTCTTACTAACTGCTGTATAGTAGGCATATAGTCAACTATTTAATGATTATATTTTATAAATTCGGTTCGCAAAGGTATTATTTTTTTTTAAAAATCCGCAATAAAAATTAAATTATTTCGTATTTTATTAATGATTTCTCAGATAATGAAAAAACATCCATTATCACTTTAAAACCATTGGTTTTTATTCTTTTATTTCACCTTATTTTTGGTCGGAAAATGCCGCAAAATTAAATCTTTTTTCATAAATAACAAAAGAAACAGGATATATTTATCTATTTTATTCTATTTAGAAAGATTATTAAAAGGTGCTATTCTGCGCTATTAGTTTTCGTTAAATTTTATGTTTAATATATTATATATATGTACTTGCGTGTTGATAAAATTTTACTATTTTTGAGGCCCGCTTATCTGATTGCTTGATAAACGGTTTGTTTATAAGATTTTAGAAATTAATTATTAATTAAATCAATAGATACATATGAAGACTTATCAAACTGATAAAATCAGGAATATCGCTTTGATTGGTAATGCGGGGTCTGGTAAGACCTCGATGGCTGAAGCGATGCTGTTTGAAGGAGGTATAATTGATCGTAAAGGTACAATTAACGGAAAAAACACAGCGTCTGATTATAATGAAATTGAACAGGAGAATTTAAATTCTGTATTTTCAACTGTTTTATACACTGAATTTAATGACCATAAAGTTAATATTATCGATACTCCAGGTGCTGATGACTTTATAGGCGGCGTTATTTCTTCTTTTTCAGCTGCTGACATGGCAGTGATGTTAATTAACGCACAAAATGGCGTTGAAGTTGGAACTGAGATATTAAACAGACATTGCGATAAGTTCAACAAACCTTTAATGCTAGTTATTAATAAACTTGATCATGAAGGTGTAAATTACGAGAAAGCTCTTGAAAGCATTAAAACAACTTTTGGTTCTAAGGCTGTAGTTGTTCAGTATCCTGTTTCAAGTGGACCTGATTTCAATTCAATTATCGACGTTTTGTTAATGAAAATGTACAAATTCGATGGTTCAGGCAATAGAGAAATCCTAGAAATCCCTGCTGATCAAAAAGATACTGCAGACGAATTACATAATGCTTTAGTTGAAGCTGCAGCTGAAAATGATGAGCAACTAATGGAATTATTCTTTGAAAAAGGCTCTTTAGATGAGAATGAAATGAGAAAAGGAATAACTGCTGGTATTATTGCGCGTGGTATGTTTCCTATCTTCTGTTCTTCGGCTGAAAAGAGTTATGGTATTAAAAGAGTATTAGAGTTTATAACAAATGTTGCACCTTCACCAGACAAAATGCCTGCGGTTGCAACAAAAGAAGGAAAAGAAATTGAATGCAAAGAAAGTGGAGATACTAACCTTTTTGTTTTTAAAACTTCAAATGAAAGTCATATTGGTGAAATAAACTTTTTTAAGGTTGTTTCGGGTGCTGTTGCAGAAGGTATGGATTTAAATAATAATACTTCTGAAACTAAAGAACGATTATCTCAATTATTTGCTGTTGCTGGAAAAAACAGAACTAAGGTTTCAAAATTAGTTGCAGGTGATATTGGTGCTGCTGTAAAACTTAAAAACACTAAGACAAATCAAACGTTATCGAATGCAAAAGATAGGGTTGAGTTTCCTGACATAGAGTTTTTAAACTCAAAATTTAGCACAGCAATTAAAGCAGTAAGTGAAACTGATGATGAGAAACTGGGTGAAGCCTTAAATAGATTACACGAAATTGATCCAACTTTATCAATTGAGTATTCAAAAGAATTAAAACAAATTATACTTTACGGTCAAGGTGAATATCACATAAATAATATTGTAAAATGGCATCTTGATAATATATATAATATTGAAGCTGAATTTTTAGCTCCAAAAATTCCTTACAGAGAAACTATAACTAAAATTGCTGGAGCCAGCTATCGTCACAAGAAACAATCTGGTGGTTCAGGTCAGTTTGGAGAAGTTCATATGGTTATTGAGCCATACAAAGAAGGTTCTCCTGATCCAACAACTTATAAGGTTGACGGTAAGGAATTTAAAGTTTCTGTTAGAAATAAAGAAGAACATGCATTACCATGGGGTGGTAAATTAGTATATTATAATTGTATTGTTGGTGGTTCTATTGATGCTCGTTTTTTACCTGCTATCTTAAAAGGTATTATGGAAAAAATGGAAGAAGGTCCATTAACAGGATCATACGCACGTGACATTAAAGTTGCTGTTTATGATGGTAAGATGCACCCAGTTGATTCAAATGAGATTTCATTTAAATTAGCAGGTCGTCACGCATTTAGAGCTGCTTTTAAAAGTGCTGGGCCAAAAATTATGGAACCAATTTATGATGTAGAAGTATTAGTTCCTTCTGACAGAATGGGTGATGTTATGAGTGATTTACAAGGTCGTCGTGCGATGATTGAAGGTATGAACTCTGATAAAGGTTTTGAGAAATTAAACGCTAAAGTACCTTTAGCTGAATTGAATAAGTACTCAACTGCACTTAGTTCATTAAGTGGTGGTAGAGCAACTTATACAATGAAATTCTCAAAATACGAACAAGTTCCAATGGATGTTCAAGAGAAGCTTATTAAAACTTTTGAAGCAGAGGAAGAAGAAGATTAGTATCTTATACTATTATATAAGAAAAGCCGGATCAAATGATCCGGCTTTTCTGCTTTAATTAATATATGTTTTTGATTATCTATATAATCGAATAACACCAGTTATATTAGATTTTTGAGTTTCATCTACAATATCAGCCCCTCCTTCAGATGATGAATCGCTGTTAATACCTGACTTATCTTTAAAATTTTCATTGTTATACTTAATATTATCCCAACCTTTTACTTCAAAAATAAAAAAGTAATTGCCAGCAGGGGCCGCTTCTGTATTACCATTATTTTTCCTGTCACCTTTCCAACCTTTCCAATCTCGAACATCACCTTCATATTCATGCATAACCTGCCCAACTCTATTAAATATAGTGATTTTAAAATCTCGAATAGACACTGGTCCACCTTCAATAGAATCAATTTGAAAAACATCATTTTTACCATCATTATTAGGAGTAAAAACATTTGGAAACTCAATTTTAGATGGTTCAAGGTTTATTTTAAGTGTTACAGAATCTTTACAACCATATGCGCTTTCACTTATAAGTTTAAGTTCGTATCCTGAATCTACCACATAATAATATATGTGTTCAGGTTGTTCGTAAAAATCTGAAGTAAAAATTGTATCAATATCATTATTCAATAATGTGTCACCAAAAAACCATATGTAATCCTGGCCATTTTCAGAATCATTTGTGAATCTAGCATATAATGGAGCTGATTCGGTTATTTCAGTATCGTTATTTCCTGAACCAATAAGTTCTTCTGTTCTCTCATCCAGATGTTCCCACAAAAGCTTTGCACGAGTTTCGATAGCTGTATAATAAATGTCATCCTCAACAGAACATCCAAAACGATCTGTTGCCATAACCGAAAAGGTTGTATTCTCAGTTGGTAAATCGAACATACTTATAAACGGTGCATTAAAAGTAATAAAACCTACCCAGCCACTGTTATCATTACTCCATTGATATGAAGCCATTTTATTTTTAAGATTTATATATTCATCTGCAACGGTATCGTAATAATTAAAACTTGTATTAAAATAAGTACTTGTTGTATGTAATGATGGATCTGCCCAAATACCTAAAAAATCACATTCATTGTTTTCATCAAATCTTAAATCGACAGAAAGTTCGTTGCCTATATAAACCCAGGCTACGTATGTCTGAACAGGAACAGCATTAGTTAGCGTGACCATATATCCACCACTACTAAGACCTGTTATTGTTGAAATACTATCTCCAGGTTGCACAACGCCAGTACCAAGAGCAATAGTAAAATCCTCGCCTACTTCATCAAATTTGTACCAGGCAAAATCATAGCCTCCATTCCCCGTTGAATCTTTAACAGTTAAACTGCCTCCGTTTACATCATCAGTACAAAAAACAAAAACATAATCGCTATCAGAATAGGATGTGGCTTCAGAAAAATCAGCTTCGGAACTGATCTGTGAATACCCTGCAGCACTTAGCAAAGTAAATATCATAAATAATAAACTCTTCAATTTCATTACAAAATCCATTTCTATATCCCTAAAATTTAAACCTACAATAATAACAATTCCAGTTCAATAAAATTGTATTGATATCTGGTTTTTTATGGTGTTTTATGAAAATCCTTGCTTAAAAACTTCAATAATATTAAAAAGTATTTGTTTATAAATACTTTTAATCAACCTTGCTTTGCCAAATAATAGAATATATTTTTACAGGCTTAATTTTAGTTTTTAACCACTAAAAAATATTTAAAGTGTACGATTATTTGCAGGATTTGAATGAAGCTCAAAGAGAAGCTGTTACTAATTATAACGGCGCATCTCTTGTTATTGCGGGAGCAGGATCGGGAAAAACACGTGTTTTAACATACCGAATTACACATTTATTAGCAAATGGTATTCCTGCTCATAAAATATTGTCCTTAACGTTTACAAATAAGGCTGCAGCTGAAATGAAATCCCGAATTTCCAAGATTGTAGGAAATGATATTGCAAAATACTTATGGATGGGAACTTTCCATTCAGTTTTTGCAAGAATATTAAGGATGGAAGCAGAAAGTCTTAGTTATACCTCGAATTACACGATTTATGATACTATTGATTCTAAAAACCTTATAAAAAAGATAATTAAAGAACTTGGACTTGATGATAAAACCTATAAGCCAAATGAGATTTATGGACGAATTTCAAGTGCTAAGAACAATTTACTAACAGCAAAGGGATACGCCAGTAATCAACAAATACAAATTCAGGATCAGAAAAACAGGAAGCCTCGGATAGCAGAAATTTATATGATTTATGCAAACAGATGTAAGAAAGCTGATGCAATGGACTTTGATGATTTACTATTAAATACAAATATTCTATTTCGTGATTTCCCTGATATATTAGAGAAATATCAAGAAAAGTATAAGTATATTTTAGTTGATGAGTATCAGGATACAAACTTCTCTCAATACCTTATTATTAATAAGCTAAGTGCAAAAAATAAAAATATTTGTGTTGTTGGCGATGATGCTCAGAGTATTTATGCTTTCCGTGGTGCTAAAATTGAAAATATATTAAACTTTAGGAATGATTACCCTGATTATAAGTTATACAAACTTGAACAAAATTATCGTTCAACTAAAGTAATTGTCGAAGCTGCAAATAGCCTTATAAAAAAGAATAAAGAACAAATCGAAAAGAAGGTTTATTCACAAAACGCCGAAGGAGAAAAAATCCAGGTTATTGAAGCAGAAACAGATAAAGATGAAGCTTTTAGAACTGCTGCAATAATTCAGGATGTTGTAACTGAAAAAGAATATGAATATAATGATTTTGCAATATTATATAGAACAAATGCACAATCTAGAAGCTTTGAAGAGGCTTTAAGGCGATTTAATATTCCTTATAAAGTTTTTGGTAGTATTTCGTTTTACCAACGCAAAGAAATAAAAGATATTCTTGGTTACTTTCGCTTGGCAGTTAACCAAAAGGATGACGAAGCTTTTCTGCGCGTTGTAAACTATCCGACAAGAGGAATTGGGAATACTACTATCGCTAAAGTTGAAGAATATGCCAAAATAAAAGACAGAAACTTACTTGACACACTTAATGACATAGACAAAATTCAGATTGGATTAAACTCAGGAGCAGTAAACAAATTAATTCAATTTAGAAATATGATTAAGAAGTTTGCTGATGACATAAAAAGTCTAGATGCATACGATGCAGCAATGGGAATTGCTATGGAGTCTGGAATAATAAAAGCACTTAATAATCCCGAATCGCATGAAGAGCAAACTAAATTTGAAAATGTCGAAGAATTATTAAATGGTATTAAGGAATTTGTTGATGATAATGAATCTTCTGAAGAATTTCCAACTTTAGACAGATTTATGGAAAATGTTGCACTATTAACTAATCAGGACAATGAAAAGAATGATGATTTTAATAAGGTAACGATCATGACAATCCATTCAGCTAAAGGTCTTGAATTTAAACATGTTTTTTTAGTTGGTCTTGAAGAAGATTTATTCCCTTCCCCAATGTCATCGGGAACACAGAAAGAAATTGAAGAAGAACGTCGCTTATTTTATGTTGCAATAACAAGAGCTGAAGAAACTGTCGTAATTTCTTTTGCTAAAGAACGATATAAATGGGGTATCCCAACTAGTTGCAGACCAAGTAGGTTTTTGAAAGAAATTGATGAGAAATTTCTGGAGCTACCTGAATCCTTTTTCGAACAACCAGTTTCATCTTTCAACAATAATGATATTTTTGATAATTCATCAAAACCTAAATTTGAAAGAAAAAAACCAGGAACAAATGCTACAGTTCCTTTAGTTAACAAAAAGCTTGTAAAGCTAAGTGAAGCACAGCGCAAACAAGCAACTTCAGTAGGCGAAAATATTATTCCCGACGATCCTTCAAGAATTGAAGAAGGACAAATCGTTAAACATGCTAAATTTGGATTTGGAGAAATCATAAAAATTGAAGGAACAGATCTAAATAAAAAAGCAAAAGTAAATTTCGAAATTGTTGGAGAAAAACAGCTTTTACTCAAATTTGCCAAATTGCAGATTATATCATAAAATCATTATAAATCTTTGATTGCTAAATCAAAATAAACTATTTTTGCAAAAAATAATTTAAGAAAATCATGGAATATAATACCAGCAGAAAAAAACTTGTGTTACCTGAATATGGAAGAAATATCCAAAGAATGGTTGATCTTGCAAAAGCGGAAACTGATAAAGAGAAAAGAAATGCGATGGCACAAGCTATTATTGCTATTATGGGAAACATGAATCCTCATTTAAGAGATATAGTTGATTTTAAACATAAGCTATGGGATCATCTTGCAATTATGGCAGATTTCGAAATGGATATTGACTCACCATACCCAGAGCCTGAAATTGAAACATTGCAGGAAAAACCTGAGGTTGTGCCATATAATGCTAATGATACAAAATTTAAGCATTACGGAAAAACCATTGAAAAAATGGTTGGCGTTGCAATTGATATGGAAGAAGGAGAAATGAAAGAAATCCTTATTTCATTGATTGCAAACCACATGAAGAAAAGCTATCTAACTTGGAACAAAGAAGCTGTTGACGATAAGCAAATTTTCAGAGATTTAAAAATCATTTCTCAGGGAAAAATTGACCTGAGTACTGAAAAAACAACTCTTACAGAAACAAGAGAAATACTAGCGAAGAATAAACGCAGACGTGTTCAGAGAAAAAAATAAACTGTTTAATTCAATCTTATTTCTATGAGTTCATTTGTTATTAATGGAGGTAAAAAACTTAAAGGAGAAATTCAACCTCAAGGCGCAAAAAATGAAGCACTACAGATCATAAGCGCAATATTATTAACACCTGAAACAGTTACAATACACAACATACCTCAAATTACTGATGTAATTAAACTGATTGATTTAATTGCATGTATTGGTGTTAAAGTCGAGAAATTAAGCGATTCTTCTTATTCATTTAGAGCCGACAAGGTTAATTTTGATTATTTCAAATCAGATGAATATAGAGAAAAGTCTACAAGCCTGCGTGGTTCAATTATGATGATAGGACCACTTTTGGCACGATTCGGGAAAGGATACATTCCTAAACCGGGAGGTGATAAAATTGGAAGAAGAAGAGTCGATACTCACTTTATTGGCTTCGAGAAACTTGGAGCAAAATTCGAATTCAGTCATAAAGAAAACTCATATAAAGTAAAGGGTAAAAATCTAAAGGGAGCTAAAATGCTTCTTGAAGAAGCATCGGTTACCGGAACTGCCAATATTATAATGGCTGCGGTTCTTGCTCAAGGACAAACCGAAATTTATAATGCTGCTTGCGAACCTTACGTTCAGCAATTATGTAAGATGCTTGTAAGTATGGGTGCAAAAATTTCAGGAATTGGTTCCAATTTACTAACTATTGAAGGAGTTAAAGACTTAAAAGGTTGCGAGCACAGAATTCTACCTGACATGATTGAAATAGGTAGTTTTATTGGTCTTGCAGCAATGACAGGTTCTGAAATCATTATTAAAAATGTTTCCTACGAGAATCTTGGAATTATTCCAAAGTCATTTAGACGCCTTGGAATACAATTCGAAAAAAGTGGTGATGATATTTTCATTCCTGAACAAAAACATTATCAAATTGAAACATTTATTGATGGTTCAATTATGACAATAGCAGACGCTCCTTGGCCAGGCTTAACTCCTGATTTACTTAGCATTATGTTGGTTACTGCAACACAAGCTAAAGGAAGTGTTTTAGTTCATCAGAAAATGTTTGAGAGCCGCCTATTTTTCGTTGATAAATTAATTGATATGGGAGCACAAATAATTTTGTGCGATCCACACAGAGCAACTGTTATAGGATTAAACAATCAGATACAACTCAGAGCAACAAACATGGTATCTCCGGATATTCGTGCTGGAGTTGCATTACTTATTGCTGCTTTATCTGCCGATGGAACAAGCACAATACATAATATTGATCAAATAGACAGAGGTTATCAGGATATTGATAAAAGACTTAATGCTATCGGTGCTGACATAAAGAGAATTAATTAAGCAAATCATTGTCAGATTTTCCATTATACATTATTTTTGCGTGCCAATTTGACGTAAAAAACCTTTTGGCAAAAATTTTGATTGCATTATGCAGATGAAAAATTAAATAATCATTTTTTTATTTTTTAGGGGATGACAAAAAAGACAACAGAAAAAACTGAGAGTAAGAAAAATACTAAGACTTCACAGCCAAAAAAGACACAAGCAAAATCCGCTTCTAAGAAAACGGAAAAGGAAGTAAAAGCTAAAAATAAAGAAGTCAAAAAAGAGGTTAAGAAAGAAAAATCAGATAAGGAAATTATTGCTGAACTTAACGATAAGTATTTGCGCCTTGCAGCCGAATATGATAATTACAGAAGAAGAACATTAAAGGAGAAAATGGAGCTTAGCAAAACAGCTGGTGAAGATCTTTTAGTAAATATTTTACCTGTAATGGATGATTTTGAGCGCGGTTTAAGCAACATAGACAAAGCCAAAGACATTAAAGCTGTGAAAGATGGTATTCTATTGATATACAATAAATTTGGTGAATTTCTAAAACAACGAGGAGTTAAAGAGATTGAAGCTAAAGAAAAAGAATTTGATACAGACTTACACGAAGCTATTACAAAAATCCCTGCACCAAACGAAAAGCTTAAAGGCAAAGTTGTTGATGTTGTTGAAAAGGGATATTATTTAAATGAAAAAATCATTCGCTTTTCGAAAGTTGTTATCGGCGAATAATTATTACTGAAAAAACAGAAACATGTCGAAAAGAGATTTTTACGAGATTTTAGGAGTGTCGAAAAGCGCTACACAGGAAGAAATAAAAAAAGCATATCGTAAACAGGCTATTAAATATCATCCTGATAAAAACCCAGGAGATAAAGAAGCTGAATCTAAATTCAAAGAGTCAGCAGAAGCTTATGAAATTCTTTCAAATCAAGATAAAAGAAGTAGATACGACAGATATGGTCATGCGGGAGTAGGCGGTGCAGCAAGTGGTGCAGGAGGCTTTGGTGGCGGAATGTCAATGGAAGATATTTTTGAAAACTTTGGTGATATTTTCGGCAGTGCTTTTGGTGGTGGTTTTGGCGGAGGCGGTTTTGGTGGCTTTAGCGGATTCGGAGGCAGTTCACGACAACGAGGCAGAAGAGTTAATAAAGGATCAAATTTAAGAGTAAAAGTTTCTTTAAGCTTAAAAGATATTGCACACGGTGTTAATAAGAAGATAAAAGTAAATAAGTATATCACTTGCGATACTTGTGGCGGAAATGGAGCACAAGATTCTTCATCACATACAGATTGTTCTACTTGTCATGGTACAGGTCAAGTAACCAAAGTAACAAGCACATTTTTAGGACAGATGCAAACCACTCAAGCGTGTCATGTTTGTGGTGGCGAAGGAAAAATTATTAAAAATAAATGTACAAAATGCCACGGCGAAGGAATTGTAAAAGATTCTGAGGTTATATCATTGGATATTCCAGCAGGAGTAGCTGAAGGAATGCAACTATCTGTTAGCGGACGTGGAAATGCTGCCCGACGAGGTGGAGTAAATGGTGATTTAATTGTTTTAATTCAAGAAGAAAAACATCCTGAACTTGTTAGAGATGGAAACGATTTAGTTTACGGGCTCTATCTAAATTTTGCTGAAGCAGCTATTGGAGCTACAGTTGAAATTCCAACGGTAGATAATAAAGTTAAAATTAAAATAGATAAAGGTACACAACCAGGTAAAATTCTTCGATTACGCGGCAAGGGACTTCCCGAAGTTAATGGATATGGAAAAGGAGATTTGCTTGTGAATATTAATGTGTGGATTCCTAAGGATTTATCTAAAGAAGAACAAAAACAAGTTGAACAACTGGCAAATTCGGAAAATTTTAAACCTAAGCCTACCGCTGATGATAAGAGTTTCTTTGATAGAATGAAAAACTTTTTTGAATAAATAAAATATTAGCATACAACAAAAGCCTGTTTAATGAAATATTAAACAGGCTTTTTATTCTTCAATTAATTTTCGTTTTACTTTTCTGTAAAAAATATCAAACATTTGTATTCCAGAATAGATTTCCAAATACAATAGTAATAAAAGTCTGTTTTAGCTCTTTTTGCTGCTTTTCGTAAATTCACTTCATTTTTTTCTGTTTCAAGATTGTATTTCCTTGTTTTACACTAAAACAAAAACCTAATTCAGAACACGAATAACGTTTTGTATGTTTGTAATGTTGACAAACAATGCTTAACGTTTAATAAAGATCTGATTTTGAGAATCATTTGCATTGATATATTCTCTTTCTTGCAGATCTAACACCCTAAACCCCTACTTATGAAAAACCTTTTACTCAAAAAGAGAATAGGTATTTTGGCAGCATTATTTTTAATGATTAGCCAGCATGCTTTCTCACAAACACCTCCCGAAGATCTAAACGGAGAAGACCTTAAAACATGGTTAATAACAAACTATTACGATGGAAAACATCAGACTCTTGGGTACTCTACTGCAAGAGTATATTTGTACAATTATATTGATAACGAAAACAATATAATAACAGGTGTTTATTCTGGATATGAAGTAAATAGCACTTATGGAGGAACAACCACCTACCCTGCTCCCATTAATTGCGAACATACTATTCCTCAAAGTTTCTTTAACGAAGCTGATCCTATGGTGTCTGACATTCATCACCTTTTCCCAACTTATGAAAACTGGAACAGCACACGTTCTAACTATCCATTGGCTGAAATTGATGATAATGCTACTGCAAAATGGATGTATTTGAATCAATCACAAACAACCATTCCTTCAAGTAATATTGATTTATATAGTGAATATGCAAGCTCAACATTCGAGCCTCGCGAAGATCACAAAGGGAATGCAGCACGTGCCATTTTCTATTTTTATACTATGTATCCAACTCAAGCCGGAGACATTAGCCAGGTTGCAGATATTAACACATTATATCAATGGCATTTAGATGATCCTGTTGATGCTATGGAAATTGAAAGAAACGGAGAAGTTGAAACATATCAGGGAAACCGAAATCCATACATTGATTATCCTGAACTTGTAGCTCGTGCATGGAATCTAACTCCTATTAACAGTCCTCCTTCAAGTCCAACATTACTACTAAATGCTGGAGCAACCTCAATGAGTCTTGCATGGAATAATGTTTCCGATGAAAATGGATACAAACTTTACAAATCAAGTGGTTCAGGATATTCACTTTTATCTGACCTAGCTGAAAACACAACAAGCTATACAGATAATTCCGTTTCAGAGAGTATTACTTATTCTTACTATATTCTGGCTTATAATGATTATGGTAATAGCAGTAATAGTAATACAGTTAGTGGCGAACTGAATTCTGGAAATACTGGCACAGGTATTAGCGTAAGTGAGGCCTTAGCAGAACCAATTGGAACTTCAGTTACCGTTGATGGTATTATTACAGCATCCTATAATGGTATTTATGCTCTAATAATGAAAGATATTAATGGCAGTGAGACTATAGTTGTGAAGTTAGAAGCGGATCAGCGCACAGAATGGAGCCCAGATAATAATCCAAGTGCAGTTGGAAAAACAATAGAAGTTGTTGGGAAAAGAGATACTTATTCATCACAACAAAGTATTGAATATGTTACTAGTATTACTGAAATTGGCGGAACACCAGTAGATACAGAAGCTCCAACAGTACCAACAAGTTTAGCTTCTGCGAATGTGACAGAAACATCTGTTAATTTAAGCTGGACAGCTTCTACTGATAATGTTGGAGTTACAGGATATGATATTTATAAAGATGGTAGTTTATTAGCTTCTTCAAGCAATACTTTTTATAATGTAACGGGACTAACAGCTTCAACAGCTTATGCATTTTATGTAAAAGCTAAAGATGCTGCTGGGAATAACTCTGCTGCAAGTAACACATTGAATGTAACTACCACAACACAAGCCGACATAGAAGCTCCTACGGCACCAACAAGTTTAGCTTCTGCAAATGTAACAGAAACATCTGTTAATTTAAGCTGGACAGCTTCTACTGATAATGTTGGAGTTACAGGATATGATATTTATCAAGATGGTAGTTTATTAGCTTCTTCAAGCAATACTTCTTTTAGTGTAACGGGACTAACAGCTTCAACAGCTTATGCATTTTATGTAAAAGCTAAAGATGCAGCCGGAAATATTTCCGCATCAAGTAATACAATTAATGTAACAACTTCTAACATCGTTATTTCATATTGTAGCTCACAAGGAAATAATTCTTCTTATGAATGGATTGCGAATGTTGAAATTGGTTCTTATACAAATTCATCAGGAGCAGCTAATTATACTGACTTTACAAGTGAAAATATTACACTTGAAGCAGGTGCTACTGTAGGTGTTTCATTAACTCCTGGTTTTGCAAACTCAACTTACAACGAATACTGGAAAATCTGGATTGATTATAATGCTGATGGTGATTTTGATGACTCAGGAGAATTGGTATTTGATGCAGGTTCAATGATTAAAACTACAGTTTCTGGAATTATGACAATATCTTCAACTGCAAGCGGAACAACCCGAATGAGAGTCTCTATGAAATACAATGGAGAACAAACTGCCTGTGAAACATTTAGTTATGGTGAGGTTGAAGATTATACTGTAACATTTGGCGAAGCTATTCCAGATACTGAGGCACCAACTATTCCTTCTGGTTTATCTTCAAGTAATATAACATCATCAAGTGCAACAGTAAGTTGGAATGCTTCCACTGATAATGTTGGAGTTACTGAATATGAGATATACCAAAATGGTTCATTAATTGGTAATCCTACATCAACAAGCTATTCTGTAAGTGGTTTGTCATCATCTACTCAATATGCATTCACAATAAAAGCAAAAGATGCAGCTGGAAATGTTTCTGACGCTAGTAGTAATTTGTATGTAACAACGAGCGATGTTAGTACTACCAATAACTTAACATTAACTATTACATTCGACAATTATCCTGAAGAAACAAGTTGGACGTTGAAGAATAGTAGTGGATCAACTGTAGCTTCAGGTGGAACATATGAATCTCAAGCAGATGGATCAACTTTAGATATTCCTATCAATGATGTAGCTGATGATTGTTATGATTTCACAATTTTAGATGCTTATGGTGATGGTATCTGCTGTTCTTACGGAAATGGATCATATTCATTAGCGGTTACAGGTGGATCTGTATTAGTATCGGGAGGTTCATTTACTTCATCAGAAGTAACAAGTTTCTGTCTTCCTAATACAAGAAGTAAAAGTTTTGCTTCTACTTCACTAAATATTAATGAAAATGTAAGCGGTTTATCAACTGTTAATATATATCCAAATCCAGCAAGTACATTTATAAATGTAGATGTAATAAATGGACATAGAGTTGGAACAATAAGAATTTACAATACGGTTGGTACTTTAGTAAAGACACTTGAGATAAATGGTAGTGAAAAAGAAATTGAAATTTCTGAATTACCTACTGGTTTATACATAATTTCAATTGAAGATAAAAAAGAACCACTAATTAAACAATTTATTAAACAATAATGAATTGATAAAACTTATTATGATAACAAACAATGAGATAAACAAAAATTACAAACTCATAGTTGAGTAATACCAAACCTTAACTTAAGATAAAAAAGGGGCTCACGCCCCTTTTTTATATCTAAATATTAATTTTTTTTCTTTCAAACTCAAGTCTGGCAATATCCTTTTTTGATACGAATATTTTGTCTAATAATCGAGTAATAGGTAAAGTAATATTTTGAAATAGAATAACTGATTTTCGATATGGCTCACCTTCTATCCTTCCTTTCTTTCCAAAAACCTTTCGAATTATTCCTGAAATAAAATAACTTACTCTAATATTAATAAAGCTTTTACTTTGAAGTTCAAATCCATGTTGTATACAAATTTCTTTATAATAACTAACTGGTCTTCCGTAACACAAATCGTCACCTTTTATTTCCGTCTCAATTCTTTCAAATAGAAAAACCTTTTCTTTGGAAACACGACATAATTCTGCCATTATTTTTTTAAGCATTTTCTCGTTTGTATTGTGTTGCAATACAGTTGCTGTAAAAACACCATCAAACTCTTGATCCTGAAATGGAAGACTTGCTCCGTCTATTTTAACTAATTCAATACCTGAATTCAAATGACTTTTAGAAAGGTTTATCATATCTGTTGAAATATCGACACCTACTAAACGAGAAGGCGTTTTTTTCCATATTTCTTTCAGATTTCCACCAGGTCCCGAACCAATTTCCAGAATTGACTTTCCTGTAAAATGAACAGCGTTTAGCATTTTTAAGAACCGTTTCCTTTTGTATCTATAAAAAGGTTCATCGTCGCCGGCAATTACATTTTCTCCTTCACGAGATTCTATTCTTTTGGCAACTTCTGACCAATATGGTTCCGGATGATATTCTGTCATGATTTACTTCTTTTCAGAATCTTCTCTCTTTTCCATTCTCTTTCTTAAAAGCTCTTTTTCCCTTTTGCGAAGTTCCGCACTTTCACGCATATTAGTCCAAAGAAGACTTGCAGCACCAGCAAAGAATCCTACTAATAAATGTACATTGCTAATGGGTAAATTGATTCTTACCTTAAAAATAAAAATTATTGTTGTTCCTATTAATAGGATAAATGCTACAGTTCTAATAAGAATTTTCATTTGTAACTATAATTTTAAAGTGGCCTCAAAAATACCAATTTTATTATTAAGAATAAACTAAATAGAATTATCTCTTTTTATATTTCCTGCCAAAAATCATGCTTCCCATTTTGTAAAAGGTCAAATATTTTTTCATTTGGTTCTAAATCTAAAAATGGATATGTAATTTTTGAAAGATATAATCCTTGTGGGTAAGCTAGATTATTATATTTCGGTGTTTTTTTGCTCTTTAGTTGGTTTTCGAAATCATTAAGGCTTAGCTCTCCTCTTCCTATTTCAAGTAGCTTGAATACAATTATCCTGATCATACTTTTTAAGTATTTGTTGGAAGTAAACTGAAACCGTATGTGATTATTTTGTTGATTGTAAAAAAGTTTAACAGATTTTACATTGCAAATTGTACTTGTATGTCTATCGGGAGTTTTGCAAAAAGCACGAAAATCATTATAATTTGGAATAATTAATAAGGCTTTTTTTATTTTTTCAAAATCAATCTTCTCTAATAAATAATATGAACTTATATCGGCCAAAAAAGGATTTTTAGCAGTATGAATAAAGTAATCGTATGTTCGTTCAGTAGCATCGAACTGAGCATGAGGTTCTCCTTCCATTTTTATAATATCTATAACAGATATATCTTTTGGAAGCGCTTTATTTAAAATAAAAATAAGATCAGATTGAATTTCATACTTCAAATCAATATGAAAAAAATATTGTGCAGCATGTACTCCTGCATCAGTTCTTCCACAACCTAAACATGAGATATCAGTCTTAAAAACCTGTTTTAGCCTATCTTCAATGACTTCCTGAATAGTAATTACCTTACTTTGCCTTTGCCAGCCGCGGTATTTTGCTCCATTATATGCAATATGAAAAAAATATCTGATCATGTTCTATTCAATAATCCACTTTAATAATTTAAGCTTGAATTTATTATAAGGTGCATATTTTAAAAAAGGTTCGAACCATAAGGCCTTGTAAAGAATGCTTTTTTTATGACTAAAAGTCTCAAAGCCAGCCTTACCATGATAATTACCTGTGCCACTAAACCCTTTCCCTCCGAATGGCAATCTTGAATTTGATAAGTGTAAAATTGTATCGTTGATAGTTCCTCCACCAAAAGAAATTTCACGAATAAGTCTTTTCTTTATTTTGCTTGATTTAGTAAAAACATATAGTGCCAATGGATTTGGTCTTGTTCTTACCTTATTCATAATATCATCTAAATCGCTAAATTCAATAACGGGAAGTATTGGCCCAAAAATCTCATCTTCCATAACTTTATCATCAAATGAAATATTATCAAGTATGGTTGGACTTATATATAAATTTTCTTCATCTGTTTCTCCTCCACAGTATATTTTATCACGATGAATTAAGTCATTTAATCTTGCAAAATGACGTTTATTTATTATTCTTACATAAGTTTCTTTTCCTTTCGGATTGCTACCGTGAATAATTCCTACCTGATTTTTCAATTCCTCTAATAGTTTGTCTTTTATAACAGAATGAACCAACACATAATCAGGTGCAACACATGTTTGCCCTGCATTCAAGAATTTTCCCCAAGCAATTCGCTTTGCTGTCATTTTAATATTAGCATCCGGCAAAACAAATACAGGACTTTTACCGCCAAGTTCTAATGTTACCGGGGTAAGATGACTTGCTGCAGCCTGCATTACAATTCTTCCAACAGCTGTACTTCCTGTGAAGAATATTTTATCAAAACGTTGCTCCAATAATTCAGTAGTCTCTTTCACTCCACCTTCTTTTACATACAACAATCCGGGATCGAAGTTTTCATTTATCAGCTTTGCCATAGTAGCTGAAGTATGCTGAGATAACTCGCTAGGCTTAATAATGATTGTATTACCAGCAGCAAGTGCTGAAATTGCCGGAATTAAAGTTAACTGATATGGGTAATTCCAAGCACCTATTACTAATGTATTACCAAGAGGCTCCGAAATGACTCTGCTTTTGCCTGGGAAATTTGCTAGATTAGTTACAATATATTTTGATCGCGACCATTTCTTAACTTTTTTAATAGCCAGTTTTATTTCATGGTAAACCAAAGATAGTTCAGTTATATATGTTTCATATTGCGACTTTCCAAAATCTTTATCAATTGCTTCGAAAAGCAAAGATTCGTTATCCTTTAAAATTTTGCGGAAACATTTCAATTGTTCAATTCTGAATTTTACAGATTTTGTTTTATTAGAACAAAAATATTCACGCTGCAAATTTATTATTTCCTGAGTTTTCATAGCACTTTGATTTACTACTTCCTAACATGATTATTAAATATTTAGTAATCATAGGGTTAATCATATAGTTAAAAAGTAGAATTCTTTTAAAAGCAACTTTTTACCACTTTAAATCATCTTATAAATATAAATCAAAAAAATGCAAAAAAATGAAGCCTGAAAAATTCATCGGTATAATGCTTATAACATTACTCCTTAGTTGCGAAATGGAAGAACAGGTGGGGAAGCAAATAGGAGAAGTTTCATTTGAAACTAACCAGCAAATAATGCACAGTTCATTTGAGATCGATATATATATTGACGGTAAAAAAGCTGGATCTATTAATAATAACCCAACGGAGGTAAGCTCTCCAAATTCTTTTTCAGACAAACTGGAGAAACAACTATTGGCTGGTGTGCATAACTATGAGGTTAAGATATATTCTTATAATGGAGAACCAGCAAAAACCATTAAAGGAAAAGTAATTGTTCATGTGAATAAAAAAAGTGAAGTGTTTATTGACTTTAAAGAATATAATAACTGGCTATAACTCAATTCTGCTTATTCAAAAGTTAAAACCCGGATTTAAATTTCAAATCCGGGTTTTTTATTAGTAAAATAATATCAGGATGTCATATTGAGCAAAGCTAAATATCTATTTGAAAATTAGATTCTTCACTTCGTTCAGAATGACTTTTTTTTATAAATTCTATAATTCAGTTACTTCCATCTTATTATTATCCATATTACGATCAATCAAAACTAAAAAAGGATCTAATCCTGCATGTACAGGCTTTTGGTCTGAAATAATCTGAATAGTTTTTTTGTTCGTATCAAATTTGTGTTTCTGATAATAGAACTCATTATTGTCCTCATCCATTAAAGCAACATATATATAATCGTTCATGTCAATTTCGGTTTGATTTCCAATACTATCAACATAAAACTTTGCAGTTTTTAAATCAAGATCAACCTGAAACTTTCCATCTTCAAGCACTGTATATTTTGCATCTATTATTTCATTTTCATACAAAGAAATTTCGTAGAATAGATCATGAACTAGGTATTGTAAACTATCTGGTGTTACTTTTTCAAACTCATCAACTAAGTTTGTTGCCAAAGCAAAAGTATCTAAGCGTTCTCCGTACTTCTCAACTATACGACTCAAAGCTTTACTTACTGAATCTTCACCAATATAATCCTGTAAAGCATACATTACCGAAGAACTTTTCTTATATCCCAGATATTGCTGTTGGAAATTTGATTCGACTAATGGTTTTTCTCCCTCCATATCTCTTTTTCGACGACGCAAATACTGAGTCATTTCATCTTTTAAATACTGGCGCGACTTTTTTATTCCATACTTATCTTCGTGTGTCATTGCCATAACATACTGACATAAAGTTTCTGTGAGCATATAACCACCTTCGGCATAAGCTGGAGTAACAAATCCTGCCCACCAGTGATGCGCATTTTCATGTGAAGCAATAGAGTATACAATATCTACTTCTTGTCCATTTTCATAATTTGTAATAAAGCCTGCGTCTTCTTTCCAAATAAAAACTGTCGGAAAATGTCTTGCACCGCCTTCTTGCATATAAGAAGGAACCTCAACAACTCGTAAATTCTCGAAAGGATACTCAGAAAAATTTGTGGAATTATAATCATACGAGTCCTTTAATCCAGCCATTATTCTGTCTACATTATAATGATGTTTGTTGTAGTAATAAACTTCAATTTCAACTCCATTATACTTTTCTTCTTTCACTTCGTATCTCCCTGAAACAATTACAATCTCATTTTCGATTTTAACATCTGTTTTATAATGGAAATAATTCCGATTATTTTCTTTCCATTTTTTCACAAGATTACCATTTGATACCACTACCTGATCAGAAGAAGTACTAATAACTCCATTATATGTTGGTCGACTTAAATTGAATGCGACTTTTGTTCTGTCAGCAGAATAAACAGAAGGTAAATCTGGTTTTGCAGACAAGTTGAAATCTTCTCGGTCTTTATCTTTACTCAACTCTTTCCCCGAACTGTAACCAATTAACGGGAAATATGCTGAAGAAAAGCCTGATAGGACTACATAAGTTCCATTCTCTGCTATTTCATTTTTTGAATTATTATCTGTAAATCCTTTATTATCTATTACATAATCAAATTTTAGATCAATTGATTCGTTAGGTTGTAAGGTCTGTTTAAGTTTAAAAATCCTGAATCCGAATTCTTTAGCGTGTAGTTGCAAATCAGCTTTATCGGCAAATCCAAAATCATTAATCTTATCTATATTCCAATCATTCAGGTTGATAAAAATAGAATCGATAGGTTCCGTTGAAATATTCTTTAGCTGATAGATTCCCTTTACTAAAACTTTTCTTTTTTGTGGATATAAATCAACATTTAAATCGATATGCGTTATGGTTGGTTGATTTGCATTTGCATATTTCTGAAATTTGGTTTCATAATCTGCTTGCATTTGCTTTTCATCATCTTCAGATAAATATGTGTTTATTACATATCTATTATAAGCAATATAACTTCCAGTAGCTACAAATAGAATAAGAAGAGTACTTAATGTTACCAATCCTTTTCGTGTAACAATTTGTTTTAAATTTTTGAAACGATATTTTAAATTCGTTTCAACTGATCTTCTCCACAACCAAATAGAAAGCATTATTAGTATTGCTCCAGCAAAAACCCAATAAATTGTATACCAAACTATTGTTGTTGAAAAATGACCAAATCCATTTAGATTTGAATAAATGAAATCAGGTATATTACCGTATCGAAACAATATGCTTTCGCTCTTTAATGCCCCAAAAATAATTAAATCAGCAGCAAAGTATAAAGCTGACAAAAAGAAACCAATATACTTATTTGGACTTAATGTTTGAATCAATAAAACAATGATTATCATGTGTAAGTAATTGATAAAATCAATTCCGAAAATACGTATGAAGTACAATCCTAGTTCAACTTCGGTGAAATTATAAAACAGTACTTGAGTTAAAATCCCCGCAATTATAGCCAATATTAAGTAAAATAGTTGGACTCCTGCTAAAGTAAAAAACTTTGAAAAATAACTTAGCCAATTTGGCACTGGCAATGAATTATAAATTTCATCGGATTTGGCATCTTTCTCTTTCCAAACCAACATTCCACCAAAGAAAATAGCCATAGGCATCATATACATCCATAGATGAACACTCTGGTTTAAATACCATGATGTAAATGGATAAATACTTCCTTCGCCATCGCCAACATTTCCAACAAAATTTGTAATTATTTGAGATATTGCCAGAAAAGTTAATATTAGAAAAGCTGGATGTTTTATTAATCGCCATGTTTCTTTCTTCGAAATTATGAAACATTGTTTTAAGTGAAATCCTAAATTAGATTGAATTGAGAATTTTGGCAGTTTAATCTCTTTATGATTATCAACCAATTCTGGTTCTGCACTTTTCTTCTCTTTTCTACTTTCAAGAACAGCAACAAATTTAAATTTTCGGAAGGTTCCAGCCAGAATTAACAAACTTACTCCAACCCAAATAACTCGATTTAAAATAAATGCACCACTTAGTGGCATCAAATTTTGGTTCATATCAGCTACGGTCCAAAACTTAGTTAACACACTTAATCCGTTAATTCCAAAAGGATCTAAAAGAATTTTTATAGTGTCATTCTCAATAAACCGAAATCCTGCCGATACTATTCCATATATTGCTAAAGTAGCTACACCAGCCAAATAAGTTGAAACCAATTTTCGGCTTAATGTTGCTAATCTAAAGAATATTGCACCCGCCAGTAAAGTATTTGGAATAATTGTAAGAAGTAGAGGCAATAAGTATGCTCCTACTCTAAATGATCCTGATAAATCTGGATCATTCATCAGAAATCCAATTTCGAAACCAAAAAAGATTCCTGAAAAGATAACAAGATTTGCTAAGAACCCGCCTAAAAATCTTCCACCCAAGTAATTTAATTTTGTAAGAGGATAAGAAAACAAGATTTCGAAGATTCCTGCTTCAAAATCTTTTGCTACAGTTCTTCCTATTAACATCATGGTAAATAGTAATGAAACAACACTTAAACGTGTAAATAGTTGTGCAATTACGATAGGTGCATTATAGAATTCTTTTCCATGAGCAATTCCCATGAAAAATGTATTAGGATCTTTAGTTAAAGTAAAGATCAGAGTTGAAATGAAAAGAATAAAAGTAAAAATATAAAGAGCAGGGCTCGTTAAATTTTTCTTAAACTCTATGAATGTTATATTTCTAAACATGATTAGTCTATTTTTAATTTAAACTTTCGTTATGCTTTGCAAGCGTATGGAAGTAAACATCTTCCAAAATAGGATCAACAGAATAAAAACCATCTTCAGGTTTCTCATCGCTAAGAACTTTCACGTAGTTTTTCCCAACAAATAATCGAGATGATATAACAAAGTACTTTTGGGAATATTCATCAATTTCCTGTTTAGAAATTTCCTTCTCCCATATTTTACCTTTATAAAATTCAATAGCTTTTTGTGGCTCCTGATTTAATAGAATCTCACCTTTATTTATTATTGCCATATGCGAACATAGATTACTTACATCATCAACAATATGTGTTGAAAGAATTACAACAACGTCTTCGCTTATTTCACTTAGCAGATTATGAAATCTTTTGCGCTCAAATGGATCAAGCCCTGCAGTAGGCTCATCAACAATAATTAGTTTTGGCTCGCATAATAAAGCCTGTGCAATCCCAAATCGCTGTTTCATTCCACCTGAAAAAGTACCCACTTTTTGATTTCTTGCATCCCAAAGATTTACCTTCTTTAAAAGATACTCAACAAGCTCTTCACGCTCCTTTTTATCTTTTACCCCTTTTAATAATGTTAAATGATTTAATAAATCTTTCGCTTTATCTTTTGCGTAAAAGTTAAATTCTTGCGGTAAGTAACCCAGTGTTTTTTTAAGTTCTTGTCTACTTCCAAGAATATCAATATTTCCAAATTTTATTTCGCCTGTATTGGGTTCTTGTAAAGTAGCAATAGTTCTCATTAATGTAGATTTACCCGCACCATTCGGACCAAGTAGGCCGAATAATCCTGTGCCAACAGAAAGGTTTACATTATTTAAAGCTCTTATCCCATTAGGATATTCTTTTGTTAAATTCTTTATTTCTAATTGCATAATTTTATAATTTAGTTTCAACTACATTCTAATTTTCAACAAATTTGAACATATGCATCTAAGCATGAAAGATTAAGTGATACCAAAACCCTTATTGTGATAAACAATTAAAAACCTGTGACAAACTCAGTTAATCACAAAAATTTGATGCAAACTCCAAAAAGCCTTTTATTTGTAGCATGAATATTAAGAATTTTATAAAAAGCGAAAAATTTCTTTTCCCAGTTTTATTCTGGGCATTTTTCTTTACAATATTTTTTACTGCAATGTATCGATTCGAAGGGCCTGCTTTTGCTGTCAGATTTAGCATATTTATTCTGACACCGGTTATTATCCCTGTTCATATTCATGAATATATTTTTGATAAATATCTCCTTAACAAAAAGTACCTAATCTATATTCTGGCTGAAATAGCAATAATTGCCCTTTTTGGATATTTAATCAACTTGTTGGAAGATTTTGTAGATCCGGAGGGTGATAATGCAACAGTTATATCAATTTTTATTTTCCAGTTAATTTATATCGGTGCAAAATATTTAAAAATAGGAACAAAACAACAATTTAAACTCAAAGAGCTGGAAACTAAGCAGGCTCAGGCTGAACTTGACTTACTAAAATCACAGGTAAATCCACACTTTCTTTTTAACTCGCTGAATAGTATTTATTCATTGACTTTGAAAAAATCTGAGAAATCGAGCGAAGCAGTAATGCTTTTATCTGATTTAATGAGATACATTTTGGAAACAGGCAAAAAGAAACTGGTTCCTTTGGAAGAAGAAATTCAGTTTATCAATAATTATATTGATCTTGAAAAGCTGCGTTTAGGAAGTAACTTTAATCTTAATTATAATGTGAAAGGTGATTTTAAAAATTTCTACATATCACCAATGATCTTAATTGCATTTGTCGAAAATATATTTAAACATGGAGTAAGTTCAAATAAGGATAAAAACGAATTTGATATCAAAATTGAAATAGCAGGAAATCAACTAAAATTTTCTTCAGAGAATAATATTGCTCAAAAAAATAACGATCTGGAAATAAAGACTGAAAAAACAGGGATAAAAAACGTGAAGAAAAGATTAGATTTGATTTACCCTGAACAACATAACTTGATAATTGAAAATAATAAGGGTAAATTTCAGGTAAATCTGCAAATCAAATTAAGCAACTAATGCAAAAATATAAATGTCTGATAGTAGATGACGAAGAGTTGGCTCAAGATGTAATTGAAAAATACATTGAGTCAATGCCTATGCTAGAGCTTTCCGGCAAATGCTCGAATGCAATAGAGGCTATTAGCCACTTGCATGAGAATACTATAGACATGATGTTTTTGGATATTAACATGCCTGAAATTAATGGATTGGAAATGCTAAAAACATTAAACAATCCTCCAAAAGTTATTTTAACAACCGCATATTCAGAATTTGCTCTTGAAAGTTATGATTTAGGTGTTGTAGATTATCTTTTAAAACCAATAAAACTTGATCGCTTTATTAAGTCAGTAAACCGTGCTTTTGAACAATTTAGTAAAAACGGAAGTTCTGAAGTTAATGTGAAATCACCTGAAGATGAGCTAAAAAGTCTTTTTATAAAGGAAGATCATATTACGTATAGTATAGATTTTAAAGACATTCTCTTTATTGAAGCATATGGAAATTATTTAAAAATATATACTCCGGAAAAGACATATGTAATTCGAGAAACAATGCAGAATATACTTGGGAAAGTTCCTGAGAAGAAATTTATTAGAGTTCATAAATCATATATTGTTTCCTTGGAAAAGATCAAGAAAATAATGGGCAATATTATTTACATTGATTCACATGAGATTCCTGTTGGGAGTACATATAAATTAGAATTATCAAATAAATTATATAAATAGAACCTAATAATAGGATTCATTTCACTATTATATAACATACCTGTCACTGCTCTATCATTCCCCGTTTATTTTTACCTTTATTAAAAATCTTAATTTTCTAGATTATGAAAATTCCAATTTATCAGGTCGATTCTTTTACAGATCATATTTTTGGAGGTAATCCTGCTGCTATTTGTCCTTTGGAAGAGTGGATTGATCCATTAATTATGCAAAGAATTGCTCAAGAAAATAACCTTTCAGAAACCGCTTTTTATGTTCCAAAAGATGATTGTTTCGAAATACGATGGTTTACCCCAAAAGTAGAAATAAATCTGGCGGGTCATCCAACACTCGCAACAGCATGGGTAATCTATAATGAACTAAACTATAAAAAAAATAAAATCAAGTTTATTTCTCATTTAAGTGGCGAGTTAAACATTGAAAAAGAAGGTGATTTAATTATAATGGATTTCCCTTCAAATAAAGCTGAACCAATATCAGAGCCTGAAATTTTAGCTGAAGCTTTAGGAAAGAAACCCTCCGCAGTTCTAAACTCAAGAGATTTATTAGTTGTTTATAAAAGTCAGGCTGAGATAGAATCTATAAAGCCCAATTTCGGATTGTTAGAAACAATTGATACGTTTGGAATAATAATAACTGCTCCAGGAGAAAACTGCGACTTTGTTTCGAGATTTTTTGCACCTCGTGCAGGTATTAACGAGGACCCAGTTACAGGCTCTGCGCATACTATATTAATACCATATTGGGCTGAGCAACTTAAAAAGAACAAGCTAAATGCAATTCAAATTTCAGAAAGAATTGGCAAACTTCAATGTGAATATTTAGGTGAAAGAGTAAAAATAGCTGGTAAAGCAAAACTATTTATGAAAGGTGAAATTATAATATAATGGATAGCACAATTCTAATCATTATACTTAGTATTATATTTATTTCAACGCTAACTCGCTCAACATTTGGCTTTGGCGATGCTTTAATTGCAATGCCTTTACTTGCGTTTTTCATTGATATTAAAATTGCTACTCCATTAATAGCACTCATTGCATTTTTTATTGCGATTTCTATCCTTATTAAAAATTGGAAAAAAGTTGAGTTTAAAACTGCCTGGCGTTTAATTATTGCATCACTATTCGGAATTCCTATTGGACTTTGGTTTTTAAATGATATTAATGAGAATGTAATAAAACTTGTATTAGGGATTATTGTTCTACTCTTTGCAATATATAGTATTCTTAAGCCTAAACTTCATCAGTTAAAAGGTGAAAAATATTCTTGGTTCTTTGGTTTTATTGCTGGTGTTTTAGGTGGAGCATATAATACAAATGGTCCTCCTATTGTTATTTATAGTTCATTAAAAAAATGGAACCCACAGAACTTTCGGGCTACACTTCAGGGCTATTTTTTCACTACTGGGATAATGGTAGTTGCAGGACACGGATTAGCTGGGAACTATACTGATAAAGTATTAAGCTATTTTGCATATTGCATGCCTGTTGTAATACTTGCTGTTATTTTAGGAGCAAGAATAAATAAGAAAATTCCAGCTGAACGTTTTCATAAATATATTTACTTCATTTTAGTTGTACTTGGAACAATGATAATTATTAACTCGTTTAAAAATATTCTTTAACATGAAATACACCGAAGAACTACCAACAGCTGACCAATTCTTTGGCCTATTTGAAACAACCGGATGGAATGAAAAATATGAGCTAAATTCAGAAGAACTCTATACAGCATTAAAAAATTCTTGGTATTCAATTTCAGTTTTTGATAATAATCAATTAATTGGTTTCGGACGCATAATTTGCGATGGAATTGTTCATGCATTAATTCTCGATGTAATTATTCTTCCTGACCGGCAGGGCGAAGGAATAGGAAAAGAGATTATGAATAAGGTAGTTGCAAAATGTAAAAAACATAAAATTCGTGACATTCAACTTTTCTCAGTAAAAGATAAAGCCGGTTTTTACGAAAAATTAGGTTTTGAGCGTAGAAAAGAAAATTCTCCGGGAATGGAAATGGAGAAGTGAAAATTAATTAGTTTCTTAATTCTTCCAACTTTCCAATATTTGATTAGTCCTTTATATAACGCAATTTGTAACCAATAATTCAAATCAGGCGTCAGAATTAGAAACCACAAAAACAGGAAAGTTATGTTTAAAAATTACTTATTAACCGCATTTAGAAATATACTGCGACATAAAGGTTTTTCATTTATCAATATATTCGGATTAGCACTGAGCATGTCTGTTTGTATGCTTATTATAGTAATTATTTTAGATCAATTTAAATTCGATGATTTTGTTACTAAAAAAGACAGAATATATAGAATTGAAAGTATTGATAATGAAAGTTCATATGCACTAAACAAAAGTGCATCTACAGTTTACCCACTATACCAAGATTTAATTTCTAATTACGACCTTGTTGAAGGCGCAGTTTTGTTAAATAATCGATTCTGGGGTAATGGACTATATAAGGAAACTCGCATATCATTTGAAGGTTTTTATGCCACTGAATCATTCTTTAGTATATTTGATTTCGAACTTGAGTATGGTTCTTATAAAGATGCTTTAAAAGAACCATACTCAATTGTACTAACAAATGAAGTAGCTAGGAAGTTTTTTGGGGAAGAAGATCCTATAGGCAAGTTCATATCTGTTGATAGTTTGGGTGAATTTAAAGTTACAGGTATTGTTAAAAAACCAATTAACAAATCACAATTTCAGTTCGACATTTTAGCTTCAATTAGCACAGTAGAAGTACTTGAAAAAAATAAAAAAATAACTAAAATATCCGAGAACTGGGAGAACTCTTGGTCAAGTTATATCTATCTTTTAGTTAATAAAAATATGGATCTTAAAAAGATTCAAAAAGCGCTTGATGAAATTAATATAGAGAAATATGCTGATATTGAAGACGTAAACCATAGTTTCTATTTAAAGCCTTTCAATAAGATTGTTCCTGGAGCATTTATTGGAAACGAGATTGGCTTGTTTATGCCAAAAGTCTTTATTCTATTCTTTGGAGGACTGGCTTTAGTTATAATTATTTCGGCAGCGTTTAACTATACAAGTTTATCTATGGCTCGTGCATTACTTAGAGCAAAAGAGGTAGGAGTTAGAAAAACGCTTGGAGCAAATCGAATGTTAATAATATTTCAATTTTTAACAGAAGCAATGTTAGTAGCCGTTTCCGCTTTACTATTTGCTATTGTTCTTTTACAATTCATCTTGCCAGGTTTCTCAGGCATGAAAATGATGTCCCTACTTGATTTAAATCCTGCACAGGACTTTACGGTTTATCTTTGGTTCTTTATTTTCGCTTTGCTAACAGGATTATTATCAGGATTATTACCTGCAGTATACATATCAGCCTTTAGTCCAATAAAAGTCTTAAAAGGAGTTTCGAATATTAAATTATTGAGTAAAATTACTTTACGAAAAATTCTGCTAGTTACTCAATTTGTATTCTCTATGATTTTTATTATTTCAATAATTCTAATTTATCGTCAGATGAATCATATGGTAAATGCCAACATGGGATTTGATCGCGATTTGGTTTACAATATCAGAATTCAGGACAACGATTTTAATAAAGTAAAGAACTATTATAGTCAATTTCCTGAGGTAGCAAAAATTGCAGGTGTTGGTCATGTAGCCGGTGTTGGAACTTTAGAAGGGGCTGAAGTAAGATTACATATGGAAGATGAAAAAATGGATATTCACCAATTTGAAGTGGATGAAAATTATATAGATGTAATGGGATTAAAAATCATTGCAGGTCAAAACTTTCCTATAAACTTGAGCTCAGAAACTGAAAGTTTTATTATAATTGATGAAAGAGCTGTAAAAGCTTTACATTTTGACACGCCACAAAATGCAATTGGTAAGAATATCATAGTTGGTGACTCCAGTCTTGTTGAAGTTATTGGTGTGGTTAAGAATTACACGTATGTTGCAATGTTTCTTCCTGAGCGACCATTAGTGTTGAGATATTTACCCAAAAACCTTAGAGTTGCAGTTCTTCGAATTGAAGCTGGAAGCAGTCCTGCACTAATAACGAAATTAGAAAACGAATGGAAGAAAATTGATAAATACAATGAATTCAGAGGTGATTTCTTAGATGAAGAAATTAAAGATTATTATTCTTATTTCGAAGATATAACTTATACTGTAGGTTTTACATCAATATTAGCAATAGTTATTGCCTGTTTGGGATTATTGGGAATGGCAACTTATAGTACACAAACTAGAATAAAAGAAATAGGAATCAGAAAAGTATATGGTGCTGAATCAAAAAACATTATGTATTTAATTTCAAAATCTTATATTAAATTGTTCATTATTGCAGCTCTTATTGCAGGTCCTTTAGCATACTTTATTAATAACATGTGGTTGCAATATGTTTCGAATCACACTCCATTCGGATTTGGAATTATTTTCACAGGAATATTTATTATAATAAGTTTTGGAATGTTGACAATTGCGTCGCAAACTTTAAAAGCAGCAAATACAAATCCTGCACAATCACTTCGTTATGAATAAGCTAAAAAATTGTTGAATTAAATATAGATTTTAATAAAACCTTTTTTCAGGAAATTTGTATAATGAGTTGTGAAATAAATAAATTCACAACTCATATTTTTCATACATATAATCAATAGTTACTTATGAAAAATATTAAAAAGTATTTTGACAATATTGATTTTCTAAATATATTTCGGTCATTAAAAATTCACATTAATATTTAAAAAAAGTGGCAAAGAAACGAATTGTAATTGATTACGAGAAACTTCCTGAAGATACTTTAAATAGTATAAAAGTGGAATACCCTGATGGTTTTGAAGACAATCTGATTACTTTTACAAATGCTCAGGGAATGTTTGTTTCTGCACTTCCGTTCGAAACTGAAGAGATTTATTATCTTATCCGGATGACTGAACAAGAAGCCCAAGATATTATTAAAGATGATGATGATTATGGCGATGACGGAAAACTTCGTGATGATTTTGAAGATGATGTTAATGAAGAAGGAGAAAAATATCTTGACGATAATATTGATGAAGTAGAAAATATTCAAGACGAAAGTTACGAAGCATAAATAACTTAAAAGGGATTCTGAAAAGGATCCCTTTTTACTTAGTCTGAATTTATTTCATTGATCTCTTGGCAATAAAGCCTTATTTTATCTATCTTTACTGCGGTAAAACAAAGTAAGATGAAAATTAAAACTTCTTTTACGACAGTGGTCGTAGCATAATCCAAACCTTAAAGGCATTTGCTTTTATACCTACTTTTAATAATTATAGTTTTATCATTTTACATTTTTATCATGCCTTCAAATTTCATACATCATATAAAAAAAATCAACTTAAAATCGTTGTGGATAGATATTAAAGAATCTATATCTGGAACTGAAAAGGATTTTACAAAAATCAAATTAAGCAAAGCAATCATTTTATTATCTATTCCAATGGTTTTGGAAATGGTAATGGAATCAATATTTGCCGTAGTTGATATCTTTTTCGTATCAAAACTTGGTCCTGATGCAATTGCAACTGTAGGAATAACAGAATCATTGCTCACAATTATTTATTCCATTGGAATGGGATTAAGTATGGCAACTACTGCTCTTGTTTCGAGACGTATTGGTGAAAAGAAACCTTATAGAGCCTCTGTAGCTGCAGTTCAAGCAATTATAGCAGGAGCTTTTGTTTCAATACTTATTGGAATACCTGGAATGATTTTCGCAAAAGACCTGTTAAGATTAATGGGTGCGAATTCAAATATCATTGAAAATGGATACTGGTATCCAACCATTGCTCTTGGTAGTAACATAATTATTATGTTATTATTTATAATAAATGCTGTTTTTAGAAGTTCTGGCGATGCAGCTTTGTCAATGCGAATATTATATCTGGCAAATATTGTAAATATTATTCTTGATCCAATTTTCATATTCGGTTTGGGACCAATTCCTGCTTTAGGTATAAAAGGAGCTGCAATAGCAACAGCAACAGGTAGAGGCATAGCTGTCGTATATCAGTTTTATCTTTTATTCAAAGGAAATGGTAGAATTAAAATATACAAAAAGGCATTAAGAGTTCACCTAAAAGTTATGACCAATCTTGTTCAAATTTCATTAGGAGGTATAGGACAATCAATTATTGCACATTCGAGTTGGATAGGAATGGTTAGAATAATTGCTGTTTTTGGAAGTGCTGCTTTAGCCGGATATACAATAGCTATACGAATTATCATTTTTGTGTTACTTCCATCGTGGGGCATAAGCAATGCTACAGCAACACTTGTTGGTCAAAATTTGGGTGCAAAAAAACCAGAAAGAGCTGAACGTGCAGTTTGGACAACTGGTTATGTAAATATGTTTTTATTAGGACTCTTTTCAATTATTTTTATTATTGAACCTCATTTCTTTATTCGAATTTTTATTGACAATAATGAGGTTGTTAATTCGGGCGCAATAGGTTTAAGAATAATAAGTTTTGGATTTATATTCTATGCAATGGGAATGGTAATGATCCAAGCTTTTAATGGAGCTGGTGATACAAAAACGCCTACATTAATAAACATATTATGTTTTTGGATTATTGAAATACCATTAGCTTATTTTTTGGCAAAACACATTGGGTTGAATGAAAATGGTGTTTATATAGCAATAATAGTTGCAGAATCTATTTTAACATTAATTGCAATGTGGTTGTTTAAAAAAGGGAAATGGAAATTAAAAGAGATATAAAAAAATCCGGTTAAAAATTTAACCGGATTTTCTGATTTATTCTGGCTCACCTACTTTAAATATCTTATGTTCTGATACTTCTATTCCTGTATCGGTAATACCTTTAATTTCTATTTTGCACCAAGAATTATCATCACCAGTATAAAACTCTACTTCTGTCTCTTCTCCTTTTTTTAATACGATTTTAGGATTCCAATACAATGTATTTCTGAAATCAGGTATTTCTTTTTCTATGGTTGGTTTAGATAAAAATTCAAATGATTTATCCGAAATTTTATATTCTATTCTTGTAGAATTAGATGGTAAATCAACACCATTCAAGTTATAATCTTTTGTAAAAACAGCTATTAATCCATCGTAATTCCTATTCTTTAGCATTACAGGTTTGCGAATAACTTCTATTCCTGAACACTCTGAAGGATCTAGTTTTAATAAGCTTTTAATATTTTCAAAATACACACCATCAATAAACAATGCAGGACTACTGTTGTATGTTATACTTGTAGTTGGATCAACTACTCTTACCTTCCACTTTTTCTTGTTTTTTGAAATTCTAACACCTTGTACAATTTCATAAAAATATTCGTGTATAGAGTCAAGTTCCACATAATCATTAAAATGATAAACTTCATTCGGCTTCTCATAAAAGCTATAATTATGATTTGATATTATTGAATCTTCGCTATTCTTGGTATTTTCTATTTCATATAATTTATTTATTCTATAGTTAACAAATAGCTCATTTAAATATTCTTCTTGAACATTATTCAGCGCAATTTCCTCAAATGGATAATTATTATAAAAATTATCATCGATTAAAATGGTTAGATTTTTCTTGTTATTATTTGAATTTAAAACAATGTCTCTTTCTATTTCATCCGAATTTACAAAGAAAACAAATTCACCTTTTTTATTTGTTTTTGTAATAGTTAACCTTATAACAGAATCAGGGAACGATAGAAATATATCATTTTCTGACAAAGGATTACCATCTTGAGTTATGATTTTTCCTGTAAACAATGCTCCCATATATTCAGGATAGAATTTATTGTTTCCTGTACTATCTAACCTAGTTTGTTCAAACAATTGATTTACATTCAAGCTATTAATGTCTGGGTATGAGTTGCTTGCCGTAAAAAACTCATTTTTAATAACAGTACCTGACGGTATTTTATGAACAGAAACTGATAAATTAATATTGTTTAAATCGGTTGTTTTAAACATTCCAATTTTTGCTTTTGCCAATATTCTTTTTTTATAAGAGCCGTTCTCTATACCTTTTATTTCTAATGCTTGTGATATTACATCTTCATAGTAAAAGTACCTTTCAGAAATTACAGATTTATCATATTTATAAAAGGTAATTTTATTCTTTCCGTTTTTTAATGAAGGACTTTTTATTTCTAAAATTGATTTTGATGTCAAATCCAGCTTATTAAATGTCTCAGAACTATTTATTGTATATAGGATTTCTTTTACTAAAGACTTATATAAACTTGTACTTTGCACTTTGAAACATGCACTTTCAAAAGTTACAGCTTCAAGATTAATAATTAATCCTTCGGCTTGTGATTTAGAAATTTCTTTAACCGAGATAGTATCATTATTAGCAATAAGTGAAGCAAAATATTTTTTATCTTTTAAAGGTGTAAAATTTATGTGTCCATAATATTCATTAATAATTTGGCTTTTAATTAAATTATTTTCTGAATCTGTAATTGCAATTGAGCAATTATTTAGCTCTTCTGAATTTAGCTTATAGTATATTGTATTTATTAATTCAGCAACAAGCTCATTATTTTCTAATGATATTTGAAAATCACTGAGATTATTAGAATTTTTATTTACCTCAGGTTTTAAAGGATTATAAACCATAAAATTTGATTTAAAAAAGCTTGAATAACCTAAGTTTTTCATCCAATTGGTATAGGCAAGCACTCTATAAACCCCTGTAGTTATTGTATCAGGCAACTGAAATTCTCCATATCCGGATGCTTCATGCATACGGATTTTTTTTCGTGCTATAGCTAAACCTTGAGGATTAATGACCTCTATATAAACAAGTTTGCTTGTTTTTGCAGTTTCAACTCTCTCTTTTTGATATGCTATTATTTTAAACCAAATCTTTTCACCTGCCACATATTCACTTCTATCAACATGAACAAATAAGTTCTCATTATTCATTTTAACTGTCTGCGAATCCTGACTATATGCTCCTAAAAATAAAGAAGTAATAAATAATGTTATATATAGTTTTCTCATAAATTTTATATTAATCAAAAATCCAATAATCAGGTTCTTGAATTGTAGTTGCATTTACTGAACAATCAACGCAACTCTTGTTTTTTAAAAACATTATTACACCAGAAGTATAATCATATACATAAACATCTGTACTATCCATGTTGTTTCCTTCTAAGTAGTTATGAAATGCTTCGAGATCGTAGGAAATAAGACCACAGGTCTGATCGTAAATATTGTTAAAATAGATTCCAAAAACCGGTGGCTTAAATGAAAACCTCTGTTCGGAAACTCTGCTTGCATTAAAGTAACCAAACACTTTTGTTTTTTCGTCGTTCACACAATTTATATTACTAACAGGGTTAAAAGGAATTTTATCAAATAAATCACCATTCTCTTCTATATTTTCTTCAAGCATTTCCCAGAATTGATAAACGGCTTCATTTAATGCAACCTGCCTTACTAAAATACTGTATCCAAAATAAGGTTTAGTATCATCATCGTTAAAACTTACAATTCGTTTCTTTGTTATTTTATTTGATGTATAAGCGGCCGTATTGTCTGTAATAATTTCATTATTTTTTTCAATATTATAACACGGTCTGTTTGGTGGAATTTCCGGTCTACTCATTACAGAATATTTAGGGACTAGTTTTGAGGTTTCAATAAAATCCCATTTTAAGAGATATTCTTCATCTTCAGTCCATTCTTTAGTTGATACATTAATATCTATACCTTTTTCCATTCTATTGATTTCATAATTATATTCTTCACGATAAGTTATAAATACAGAATCAATATCAACAACATCAATTAATGTTACTGGATCAGATTCAAAAATTTTCCCATCCTCAGTATAAATAGTTAAGGTATAACTTATTCCTAATTCTCCTATTAATTCACTTGGATTTGATTGATATTTCCCATCTGATACTTCTGTTAGGGTTGAAGAATTCCCATTTTGATCAGATATCACAACTACTGCATTCTTTTCATAAATAATCTCATCAAAATCATTTAATTTTATTGACCTGGTTAAGCTTACTTCGTAAGGTTCATTTTTATCTGTCATCATTGCTTCAATGATCAACATATTATTCTCTCCTGTTATTTGTGGTTCATACTCTTCAACACAGGAAACCAATGTAAATAATGCAAATATCAAATAATATTTTTTCATCTTAAAAGCTAAATTTATAAGTTATTGTTGGCACTGCTGATCCTAATACTGACAATTTATAACCCTGAATTGCATTTTCTTCTATTTTATAATATACAGAATATGCATTCTTTCGTGAAGTTATATTAAATACAGAAACTGTCCAGGTACTATGATATTTCTTTTTCTTTAAACTTCCTTTAAAAGTTAATGAGGCATCCCACCTGAAATAATCCGGAATTCTGTATTCGTTTCTGTCAGAATATATTATTGAATACCCATCGGAAAAATACATTTTAGAAACTGGTATAGTTACAGGAACTCCTGAACTATAATTAAAGACATTTGAAAAAGTTAGTCTTCTAGTCGGTTTTAAATTTATTACTGCAGATAAATTATGTGGCTTATCATTACTGGCGGGATAATAATCACCTCTATTCACGGTCTTTTCTTTCAAGTTTGATTCAGCTTGAACTAAAGATCTTGAATAGGTATATGAAAGAAACCCATTTATCCTTCCTCCATTCTTTTTTAGCAAAACTTCTACTCCATATGATCTGCCTAATGCATCTATTATTTCAGTTTCTGGATGTGAATTAAATTCAAATTCGCTTCCATCCTTAAAATCCTTTACATTTTCTATTCTTTTATAATAAATATCAATAGATGCAAAATACTTATTGTTTTTTAAATCAATATTATAACCGAGAGAATACTGATCTCCAGTTTGTGGCTGTATATAATCATTACTTAATTGCCACGAATCTGTTGGAGTAACACCCTGACTATTTGTTAATAAATGAATATACTGATTATTTCTGTTATAGCAAAAGTTTAAATTCTGGTTGTTTTTTAGCTTATATGTTCCAGATAATCTAATATCTAATCCTGGATCATAATAAACAATTTCGTTATTAGTATAACTTGTTGTATCGGTAATATATTTTTCCAAAATCTGATTATCTTCATACTGAAATTTTTCCTGAGGTCCCAATAAAAAATACATCATATATCGAATTCCAAAATCAAAGCTAAATTTGCTTGAAAGCTTATAATTGTCGCTTAAAAAAATCGAACTAACAATCGCTTTATCTTGATTCTGTATGCTTTCTTTTATAGTAGATGTTTCTCCTACACTATATAAACTCCAGGGACTTAACTGATGCATAAGAGCTTCAATTCCAGATGTTAATGTGTGTTTAGCATTTAAATTGTAATTTATTTTAGTATTTAATTTCCAGTCTGTAAGCTTTTGTTTTTTCAGACTTGCAAGTTCCATATTTGTTACATCATTAACTTTACTTGAATAATTCGTATAACCTAAAACTGTCGATGCTGACAATTTATCATTATGGACATACTTCCAATTTAGTGATGCTATTTCGTTATCAAAATAATATGAAACATCTTTATGTAATATAAAATCATCATAACTTTTATAGTAAAATAAGGAAACTGAAGATTTATCTCCAATAATATAATTTAACTTAACTTGAAAATCATAAAATGATGCTGAGCTATTATTAAATTCTTTTAGATTTATTTTATTAAATACATAATCAGAATAAGTTGTTCTTCCAGCAACAGAGAGTGAAAGTTTGTCTTTTAAAATAGGCGCTGAAACAGCCATACTTGCTGTAATTGGACTAATACCCCCCTCAACCGACAGTTTTTTATATTCTCCAGTTTTTAAATGAATATCATACACTGATGAAATACGGTTTCCGAACTCAATTGGAATGCTTGCTTTATATAAATTTGCTTTATTTATTGTATATGGATTCACATTAGGAAAGAATCCAAAAAAATGTGAGTACGAATAAGTATGCATACCTTCGATTAGAACTAAATTCTGATCTCCTTTACCCCCACGTACACTAAAAGACATATCTGCTTCACCCGAAGACTGTATTCCGGGTAGTAATAAGGATTGCTTTATAATATCAACCTCTCCCATAAATGTTGGGAGCTCTGCAATTTCTTTAAGTTTTAATGTTTCAAAACCAACAACTTCTCTCTCCTTTTGCTCGTCTTCTCCCATTATTCTTACTTCAGCAATTTCTCTATATTTCTGAATTAATCCTACACTCAACTTTCCACCTGAATAAATTTCAATAATCCTTTTTGAGTGCTCCATTGCAATATGTTGATAATGAATTTCGTGATAGCCTTTATTTAGAACCAAATTATAATGACCGTTCCTATCTGTTGTTGTACCAATTCTTCCATCATCTGCAAAAACTGCAACTCCCTCAATCTTCTGTCCTGACATTATTTCAGAAACATAACCTGATAAAATTACTCTTTTAGTACTACCTCCAGGGACTCCAATTCTTCTTACCTTTTTTTCTTCGTTCTTGAGTCGTTCTCTAAAATCTCTATCATCACCATTTGAATAGATTATTTCAACATTGCTATTCTCTTCATAACTTAAGTTGTCTAAGTTGTTTATTTTCTCTTTGGAGGTTAAAATAACATTGTCTTTTTTATAGATATAAAAATGAATCTTAGTTCTATTAAAAGTTAAACTCAATAATGAATCTAAATTATTATTAATTTGATATTCTTTTAATAAAACATCTTTTAACCATTCAGCTTTATAGTAAAAATGCACATTATAATTATTTTCTATTCTCTTGATAATCTGTTCGTTTTCAATGATATTGCTTTCACTATGATCCACAATATCTTGAGAAAGAATAATCTTTGAATTAATAATTAGTAAAATAAGTAGGAAATACTTCATAAATAATAGTTGTAATTAATTCATTAAACTTTCATAATACTTTATAATTCTCAATAGATCAGTAGATTTAATTTCTTTTATTTTGATTTTATTCCGGCGGATAAACCTTTTTATATCTTTCTTATGATCCTCAAATACATTTAGTATATCACCTTTGCTATCAATTAATATTAAATTATTGTGAATAATAATGTAATTGGAATTTTTTTCATAAAATTTATTTTTTAATTCCTGAGCCAACTCAGTGAATGTCTTTTTTCTTCCAACAATGTAGCATATCTTATTTTTATATATTAGCTCAACAAATTTGATATTCGAATTCAAATTTTTAAAAGCGCTTTGTGGCAAAAAATAATGAACATTACTATTTTCATCTATTAACTCGAAACTATCAACTAAATTAATATTAAGTTCAATAAACCTGTATTTACTTGAATTATAATCCTGATACAATACTATTTTTTGATTATATAAATCATATTTTAATGATACATTTTTATATGTATTACCGTCAAAATGTAAATTAGCTTGATATATTTTATCTTTTAAATAAAAAGGATGCCCTATTGAGTTGTAATTTACTGGCTCATAAACTACTCCATATAACAAGTCATTATAGTAAGAATAATTAGACGGTAAATCTTCTTGAGCAAAAAGATTAATAAAAAGCAAACATGAAATAATCGTTGTAAAAACTTTCATTATATAAATAAGAATTTAACTTTAAATTGTATTTAAAAAAACACTATACTTTAATTTTAAGAGATGCAATGATAGACTAATTTCAATAATTATGTATCAAAAAACTTAGATAAAAATATAACCATATGGTTTAATTCAATTACCTCCTTTTTTTATATTTTTATCGTTTATCGGCAAAAGCAATCTACTGCAAAGTAAACTCTAAGTTTTGTTTTAGGAATTAACAAATGTTAATAAATCTCGGGAAGTTACACTTTAGACTATTTAATTATGCGGAAATTCTTCATTGCATGATATATATGAAGTTTTCATCTATCATTAGCTAGTTTTTATAAATAGTAATACAATTTCATACTCTATATTTTTGATATTGGTATTGTAAAATAAAAGCTTGCTCCCTTTTCTAGTTCGCTTTCAGCCCAGATCTTACCACCATTTCTCTCTACAAACTCCTTACTTAACAATAAACCTAAACCTGAGCCCGATTCATTATTTGTACCATTTGTAGTATAAAAACTAGCAGTATCAAAAATTTTAGCTGCAGTATTTTTATCAAAGCCAACACCAGAATCTTTTATTATAACTTTGTAAAATTGGGAATCTTTTTGTACTTCAATATCAATACTACCAGATCGTGGTGTGTACTTTATTGCATTTGAAATTATATTTCTAACAACAGTCATCAACATATTTTTATCACCAAACACATCATAATTGTCATCAATTTTAACAGATAATTTTATTCCTTTATGATCTGCAATTGTTCTAAATAATTGAAGATTCCTATTCAAGATTGTATTAATACTAATGTTTTCTGGAGCAAAGACCATCTCTCCTCTTTGGCTTTTTGCCCACAAAAGAAGATTTTCCAGCAAATCGCTAACCGACTGAACAGATTTCATAAATATATTGAATGTTTCTAAAAGGCTTTTATTCTCAATAATTTCTTCATCTTCTAATAGCATTTCAATTAAAGATTTCAAATTCCCGATTGGCCCTCTTAAATCATGCCCAACAATTAGGAACATCTTATCCTTTGTTTTATTAATATTATCAAGTTCTTCTTTTTGTTTTTTAAGCAATTCGGTTTGAGCTCTACGATGCTTTAAAGAAAATAAAACATAAACAAATAAAATAGTAACCAAAGAAAGAATTACAAGCAAACCTGTATTATATGTTCTTGCTCTCTTCAGTTCAAGTTCCTGAATTCTTTTATCTTTATTTAGAATATCTATTTCCGTTTGCTTTTTCTGTTTCTCAATTTGATATTCTAAATTAAAAATCTTCTCTGAAAGTTGTTGACTAAACAAGGTGTCGTTATAATTGATAAGGCAACTTAAATACTGTGAAGCTTTTTTATAATCGTTTGTTTCTAATTCAATATCAGAAAGCACTTTAAAATTATCTCTTATAATAAGTTTAGCACCTATATCAGAGGCAATATTCATACTTTTCTCTGCATTTTCTTTTGATGATTTGAAATTACCTGTATTAAGATAAACCTTAGCAATCATTGTATGAATATTTGCATACAAATCCATATCTAAATTTTTATCAACTACTTCAAGAGATTTAGTGTAGTTTTTTAGTGCTGTTTTATTATCACCTAATTCAAAATGGATATCACCTATATATTTATAACAAACAGCCTGACCTGAAATCTGATCTATTTCTGTTCGAAACTCCAAAGCTTTCTTAAAATTTTCAAGAGCATCCATGTTTTCGTCACGTAGCATTTGAGCTCTTCCAATATTCAAATGTATATATCCAAGCATCCTTTTATGATCTAACTTCTCTGCAATCTCTCTTGCTTTATTCAAATTATCTATTGCATTGTAATAATAACCCTGATATATGTGTAAATTACCAATATTAATATATGCATAACCTTCCTGCTCAGTTTGCCCGTGTTTTTTAGCAAGCTCTAAACCTTTGTAATAATAATCCGTTGATTCCGAGTAATTTCCAAGAATTCTATACGATACACCAATAAAACTATGTGATTTCACAAGTTCCTCGTAGTCATTATGTTTTTCAGCAAACTTTATTGCTTCAAGTCCATAATCTATTGATTTCTCAGGTTCTGAATTACGTAATTCCCAACTAAGTTCATTCAACACCCCAGCTTTTAATGAATCTTCTACATTAATTAGCCGTTTATAAAGACTATCAATTTGAATGTTATTCCTGCCGTATAAATTAATTGATAAAAAGAAAACAATTAGAAGTAAAATATTCTTTTTCATAAGTTTAAATATAATTATCATATAAAAATATATAATTTTTCTATTAGAATACACTTATTTTATGTCCAAACCTATATAATACGTCAAATTTTAAATTAAGTTAATTAAAATCCTTTTCTGAACAATAAGTTAAAATCGCTGTAATATCAATAAAAGTATTTGTTACCCTTTGTAATAAACAAGAATAAAATACTACTTATTTTATATCTTTATGAATTATTTTTAAATTAAAATACATGATACTTCTTGAAACTCAAAACATTGAAAAGAAATTCGCGAATCATCTAGCTCTGGATGATGTCAGCATATCAATTCCTGAGAACAGCATTTATGGCCTTTTAGGTCCAAATGGTGCAGGTAAAACAACATTAATTAGAATAATAAATAGAATAACGGCTCCGGATAAAGGAGAAGTTTTACTAAACGGAAGACCATTGAAAGCAGATGATGTTAATATGATTGGATATTTACCTGAAGAGCGTGGTTTGTATAAAAAAATGAAAGTTGGCGAACAAGCTTTATATCTCGCTCAATTAAAAGGATTATCAAAAAAAGATGCCTTAAAAAAATTGAGATATTGGTTTGAAAAATTTGAGATTCAAGCATGGTGGGATAAAAAAGTAGAAGAGCTTTCAAAAGGAATGGCTCAGAAAGTTCAGTTTATTACTACCATTCTGCACGAACCTAAGCTTTTAATATTTGACGAACCTTTTAGTGGTTTCGATCCTATAAATGCTAACATCCTAAAACAAGAAATTCTTGAATTAAAGAAAAAGGGCTCAACAATTATTTTTTCTACGCACAACATGGGTTCAGTTGAAGAATTATGTGATCATATTACATTAATAAATAAATCGAGAAATATTCTTGAAGGAAAAATTGATGACGTAAGAAAAAAATACAAATCGAATATCTACGAAATTTCATTTAATGGAAATAAAGATAAGTTAGCTTCATCATTAAATGATCATTACGAAATAATTGAAGACAAGAAAGTAAATGGTCACGATGCTGTAAAAATTAAGTTGCTGCACGAAACAAATGAAAATGAGTTACTTTCTTTAATTATTCCAACTGTTGAAATAATTTCATTTAATGAGATTATTCCAAACATGAATGATATTTTTATTAAAGTTGTTAATGAATATAAGAACTAAAAAATAGATCAAAATGAATAAGATCAAACTAATAATATCCCGAGAATATTTAACAAGAGTAAAGAAAAAGTCGTTTTTAGTAATGACAATCTTAGGGCCTATTCTTTTTGCTGCAATGATGATTGTTCCTGCATGGATAGCTTCAAGAGAAGATACTGAGGTTAGAACAATTGCTGTAATTGACAGCTCTGGTATTTTTGTTGATAGAATTGCAAATACTGATTATATTAAATTCGAGTATCTCAAAAACCAATCAATTAATGAAGTAAAAGAGACTTTTACAGAATCGGGTTATTATGCTGTATTACAAATACTTCCAAGCATCACATATGAACCAAGTGCCGTTCATTTATTTTCGAAGAAACAACCCAGCTTTTCTATTAAATCGCATATTGCAAATTCAATGGAAAAGGAATTAACTAATGGGAAACTAAAAAATCATGGAATTGATGAAGATGTTCTCAAATCAATAAAGTCAGATGTTAATATCAGAACTATTCAATGGACCGATGATGGAGAAGAAAAGGAAAGCTCAACAGAAATTGCAATGGCAGTTGGGTATGCGAGTGGATTCTTAATTTACTTCTTTATTTTCTTATTTGGCGCACAAGTAATGCGTGGTGTAATTGAAGAGAAGACAAGTCGTATTGTTGAAATTATTATTTCATCTGCTCGTCCATTTCAACTTATGATGGGTAAAATTGTTGGTATAGCAATGGTTGGATTAACCCAGTTCTTTCTGTGGATATTATTGACTTTTATGATTGTTTCTGGAGTAAAAGCAGTCTTTTTCCCTGAATTAGGAACTAAAAATGCACAAGAAGTAGTCGCTCAGGATTTATTTGAACAGGCAAATATTCCTCAAGCAGAAACCATACAACCTCAAAATTTTGATAAATTCTCAAGCATGTTAAATGCTGCCAAGTCAATTGATTATGGAGTAATACTTGGCTCCTTTATCTTCTTCTTTTTAGGAGGATATTTGTTATATGGTTCTTTATTCGCAGCAATTGGTTCTGCGGTCGATAATGAAACAGATACACAGCAATTCATGCTGCCTATTACAATTCCGCTGATTATTGCAATTGTTGTTATGATGAATGTAGTTCAAAATCCTGAAAGCCCAATTGCATTTTGGTTCTCAATTATACCATTAACATCACCAATAATAATGATGGTTCGAATACCTTTCGGTGTTCCTTATTGGGAACTTGCATTATCTATGGGTATATTGGTAATTACATTTATTGGTTCGACCTGGATGGCCGGGAAAATTTACAGAACAGGAATTTTAATGTATGGGAAGAAAGTCAATTACAAAGAATTATGGAAATGGCTTCGATATAAGTCCTAAATATCTGTAAGTATTGATCAATATGAATAATTAGAAGAATTATTTAACCTAAATACTTTATTTTTTAAAAACTATCTGTTTACTTAGCAGATAGTTTTTGTTTTATTAAAATTCACTTTATGAAATTAGCTGTTATCGACATGGGTACCAACACCTTTAATTTACTTATTGTTGAATCAACTGAAAACAATCATTATAATATTATTTATAAAAATAAAGAAGGTGTAAAGCTGGGAAAAGGTGGAATAAACAATAAAATAATTACTCCAGAAGCATTTAAACGTGCTGTTGATGCTATTGAGAATCATTTAAAAAATATTGAGGAACATAAGGTTGATAAAATTATTGCTACTGCAACTTCAGGTATTCGAAGCACTGAAAATGGGCAAAAACTAGTTGAAACACTTTATGAAAAGTTTGGATTAAAAGTACAGGTTATTTCTGGAGACGAAGAAGCAGAGTTAATTTTCAGAGGTGTAAAACAAGCTATACAGTTTAATAATGAGAATGTTTTGATTCTTGATATTGGAGGAGGAAGTAATGAGTTTATTATTGCAAACAGCTCTGGTCTTATCTGGAAAAAAAGTTTTAAACTTGGAATGGCTAGATTGCTCGATATGTTTGCTCCTTCTGATCCAATAACAAAAGAAGAAATTAAAAATACAGAACAGTATATTGATTCTCAACTTGAACCTTTATACGAAGCTGTTGAAAAATACAAACCTACGAAATTGATTGGTTGCTCAGGCACATTCGATTCTTTCAGAGCTATGATAATTGCTAAAAACGGGGGTATACCAAAGGAATTAAAAAGAAGTAAATCTTTTGCTGTAAATCTTAACGACTATGCGATTTTACATCAAGAATTATTAAAATCGACATTTGAAGATCGGCAAAATATGAAAGGACTTGAACCTGTTCGAATTGAAATGATTGTTCTAGCAAGTATTTTTGTTAATTTTATAATCACAAAATTTAATATTAAATCATTTACACAATCTTCCTTTGCAATAAAAGAAGGAATGGTTGATAAAATAATAAACAGCTAAATTAAAATACAATGGCTAAAATATTGGTTATCGACGACGAAAAAAGTATTCGTGATACGTTAAAAGAAATTCTGGAGTACGAAGATCATAATGTTGATCTTGCAGCAGATGGTGAAGAAGGTTTAGAGCAATTTAAAAATAATAAATACGATATAGTTTTATTGGATATTAAAATGCCTAAAAAAGATGGTATTGAAGTGCTTGAAGAACTTTTTGGAGTAGCAACCGATGTTCCTGTAATAATGATTTCGGGACATGGCAATATAGATACTGCAGTTGAATCTATTAAAAAAGGAGCTTACGATTTCATAGAAAAACCTTTGGATCTTAACCGCTTATTGGTTACAATCCGAAATGCTATGGATCGTACTTCGCTTATTACTGAAACAAAAATTCTTAAGAGAAAAGTAGCTAAAACTCATGATATTGTTGGTAAATCAGAACCAGTACAGAATGTTAAGGAAATGATTGAGAAAGTTGCTCCAACTGATGCGCGTGTTTTAATCACTGGTCCAAATGGATCGGGAAAAGAGCTTGTTGCTCGTTGGTTGCATGAAAAAAGTAATCGTGCTGATTTCCCATTTGTAGAAGTAAATTGCGCAGCAATTCCTTCTGAATTAATTGAGAGTGAACTATTCGGGCATGAAAAAGGAGCTTTTACTTCTGCGCACAAACAACGTAAAGGAAAATTTGAGCAAGCACATTCCGGAACAATTTTTTTAGATGAAATTGGCGATATGAGTTTGAATGCTCAAGCAAAAGTTTTAAAAGCACTCGAAGAAAAGAAAGTATCCAGAGTTGGTAGCGACAAAGATATTATGGTCGATGTTAGAATTGTTGCAGCAACAAATAAAAATCTTAAAGAAGAAATTAAAAACAACAACTTCAGAGAAGATTTATATCACAGATTAAGTGTAATTCTTATTTCGGTTCCTTCTCTTGATGAAAGAAAAGATGACATTCCTTTGCTTGCTGAACATTTTAATGAGCTAATTTGTGCTGATTATGGTGTGCCTAAGAAAGAGATTAAAAAAGATGCTATAGATGAACTGAAAAAAATTAGCTGGACAGGAAATATACGTGAATTTAGAAACGTTCTTGAACGTCTGATAATTTTATGCGAAAAAGAAATTACAGGTAAAGATGTAGTTTCATACGCACAACCAATCTCAAAATAAGTTTCAAGTTCAAAGTTTAAAGTTAAGCTATGAACTATGAGCTAAAAGCTAAAAAAAATGGCACGAATAGAAAAAGACTTTTTAGGTGAAAAACACATCAATAAGAATACTTTGTATGGAATTCATTCGTTGAGAGCATGTGAGAATTTTCCTGATAAAACTCCTTTTCATATTGAATGGTACAAAGCTATTGGATTAACCAAGCTGGCTTGCTATATGACTTATGAAAGTTTTAAGAAGGCGATTTTAGCAAAACATCCTGATAATGATCTCACAATAAATCTATTTGACAATTCAATTATAACAGCCTTAATAGAATCAGCTGAAGAAGTTGCCGAAGGCAAATATTTCAATTACTTTATTGTTCCGGCTATACAAGGTGGTGCTGGAACAAGTATTAACATGAATGTAAATGAGATAATTGCTAACGAAGCCTTAACAAAAATTGATCACGATCCGGGTGAATATGAAATAATTGATCCGATCGAACATGCAAATATCTTTCAATCTACAAATGATGTTATTCCAACATCTTTAAAAGTTGCAACTATAAAATTATTGGTTGAGCTTGAAGAAAAAATTAATGACTTACGATTCGATATTGAAGCAATTGAAAATAAAAGTCGCAATAATTTACGAATTGGATATACACAAATGCAGGAAGCAGTTCCATCATCTTACGCAATGCTTTTTAGCTCTTACAACGAAGCTTTATCGCGAGATTGGTGGCGTGTTTCAAAATGTTTTGAAAGAATTAAAGTTGTTAATCTTGGTGGAAGCGCAATTGGAACAGGAATTTCAATTCCTCGTTATTTTATTATGGAAGTTGTTCCTGCTTTACAAAAGTTAACTAATCTTCCAATTACACGAAGTGAGAATATGCCTGATGCAACTAGTAATGTTGATACTTTAGTTGAAGTTCATGCAATTCTGAAATCACATGCTGTTAATCTGGAAAAAATGGTTTCTGATATTCGCTTACTTTCATCTGATATTTCCGGATCAAAAGAAATTGAAATTCCAAAGAAACAATTAGGAAGCTCCATTATGCCTGGCAAAGTAAATCCTGTAATACCTGAGTTTGTTATAAGTGCTGCTCATAAAATATATACAAACGACTCATTAATAAGCTCATTAAGTGCACAAGGATGTCTCGATTTAAATCCATATTTACCTGCAATAGGTAATGCCTTAATTGAAAGTATTAAGCTACTTATTGCTGCAAATAAAACTCTGAAAGAGAATTTGTTTGCCGGATTAACTGTTGATAACGAAAAAGCTGAAAAAAGACTTTTTAAAAGTCCTGCAGTTACAACTGCATTAAGCCCTTATGTTGGCTATCATAAAGCAGCCGAACTGGCAAAGGAGATGAAAGAAAATAATATTGATATTTTTGAAGCAAATAATAAATTAAAGCTAATATCTCAGGAAAAATTACAGAATATTATGGCTCCGCAAAACCTTTTAAAAATGGGTTTTACTCTTGATGATATAAATTCATGAACTTATTAATAAACTTATGAAAAGCGATTTTAAAGTTTCAGTTATTGTTCCATGTTTTAACGAAGAAAGTAATATTATTCCTTTGTTTGAATCTGTTTCAAAATACACAAAAGGACTTGATACTGAGATATTATTTGTAGATGATGGTAGTAGTGATAAAACATTGGATAACATTAAGAATCTGGCAAATCAACATAAGAATGTAAAATTTATTTCCTTTTCACGAAATTTTGGTCATCAAAATGCTTTAAAGGCAGGGTATAATTCTGCCGATGGTGATTGTGTTATCAGCATGGATGCAGACATGCAGCATCCTCCTGAATTAATTCCTGAAATGATTCGTTTATGGCAACAAGGCTATAAAATTATTTCTACTAAAAGAATGCACGATAAATCATTAGGATTAATAAAGAGACTTACTTCAAAATTATTTTACAAAATAATCAATCTTGTTTCTGAGATAAAAATTGAAAGTGGAGCTGCCGACTTCAGATTATTGGACAAGCAAGTTGTAACTGAATTGAAAGAAATAAACGAAAAGTTTCTGTTTTTCCGTGGATTAATTCCATGGCTTGGATTTTCACAAATTCAATTGGAATATATGGCTGCTGAAAGGTTTTCAGGCAAAACTAAATATAGCTTTTCAAAAATGCTTCATTTTGCTTCGGATGGAATTACATCTTTTAGTGTTAAACCTCTAAAAATATCTATTTACTTAGGTTTTGTAATTGCATTTATCGCTTTTCTATATATCCTGTACGCAATTTATATTGCAATATTTACCAATAATGCTATTGCTGGATGGACTTCAACAATTATAAGTGTACTTTTTATAGGCGGAATTCAGTTAATCATGATAGGCATTTTAGGAAATTATCTTGGTAAGTTATTTATGGAAAATAAGAAAAGACCAAACTATATTATTAAAGAAAAGAATGATTAAAAATATCCTCACAAAAAACATATCTCTTATTTGTATCCTGATTATAGGAATTGGATCAATATTTTTAAATTTTAGTCATCACAAATGGCAAAGAGAAAATAGTGTAATTGAATGGGACGTTAAATCATATTATGCATATTTACCAGCTACTTTTATTTATAAAGATTTGTCGCTTCAGTTCAGAAGAGATAATATTGATAAATTTGGAGATCTAATTTGGCCTGTAGAAACACCAACTCACAAACATGCAATTGTTACAACAATGGGCTTGTCGTTTCTCTACTCTCCTTTCTTTGGAGCTGCTCATATTTACAGTTTAAATTCAGATTACGAAGCCGATGGTTATTCATTGCCATACCGGTTTGCGCTTGTGTTTAGCTCCTTATTTTATGTTTTTATCGGATTGATTTTCCTGCAAAGAACTTTGCGCGAATTTTTCAAAGAAGATGTTGTTGCTTTGGTTGTAACTGCAATTGGTATAGGTACAAACCTATTTTATTATTACACCTACGAAGCAGCAATGCCACACGCGTATAACTTTACGCTTATTTCTATCTTCCTTTATTTAACCATTCAATTTTATAAAAACCCAAATATTAAAAAGATATTTTGGTTAGGTTTAATCAGTGGATTAATCACCTTAATAAGACCAACAAATATTATAGTTCTTATTCTGTTTTTTCTTTGGAATATCACATCTGTAAAAGATTTAAAAAACAGAATTCTCTGGTTTTTAAAAGAATACAAGTTGATTCTTGTGATGATTTCAGCTTTTATTCTGATTTGGACTCCTCAATTTTTATATTGGCACTGGGTTTCAGGTAAATTTTTCTACTTCTCATATGGCGAAATTGGAGGTAAATTTTTCTTTTCAAATCCACAAATAAAAAATATACTAATTAGCTATAAAAAAGGCTGGTTTGTATATACTCCAATTATGCTAATTGCATTTGCTGGGATATTTGCTTTACCTAAATTTAAAAAAGGCTTATTTATTCCTATTCTGATATTCTCATTAGTAAATATTTACATTCTTGCATCATGGTGGTGTTGGTGGTTTGGCGGATCATTCGGCTTACGAGCTTTTATCGATTCGTATGCAATTATGGCAATTCCTCTTGGGGCAATTATTACTCGATTTAGTATTAAGAAATATTTAAAAATCATCACTTTTGGCTTTATATCAATTCTAATTGTATTTAACATTTTTCAAATTCAGCAATACACTAATCAGGCAATTCATTATTGGTGGATGAATAAGCAAGCTTATTGGGAAACCTTTTTAAAATTAAGACCTACTGAACACTACTGGCAAGTAATTACTTTACCCGATTATGAAAAAGCACGCGAAGGAATATATGTTGAAATTAAACAGGAATACAAGAAAAAAGAAAATAATATTGTTCCTTCAGAAGAAAAATTATTAAGTCTGATATCAGAAAATATTAAAAAGGATTCAATACAATTTTCAATTCTTGAATTAAAAGCAAAAGAATCAGGAATCCATATTGATTCTATTATCATAAGTAAAGCAAAAGAAATATACTCCGAAGATTCAACAGAATTAAAAAAGGATCTTATTATTCAGAACCTGATTATATCGTTAAAAAACAACAACGATTTATTACCTCAGATTGAAAAGAAAGCAAAAAAACGCGATATTAGCATTGATTCTATGATCGTTTTAGATGCAATCTGGTTATACGAAAACAATAAATACTGATGATCGAAAATAAAACCATTGCAGTTGTTATTCCTGCATATAATGAAGAAAAACAAATTGGATTTGTAATAGAAACAATTCCTGAATTTGCTGATAGAATTATTGTGGTTAATGATTGCTCAACTGACAATACTAGAGATGTTGCTGAATCGTATTTTGAAAAAACTGGATTATCAAAGCTTCCTGAAAAAAAGATGGAAAAACCTGTTCATGAACTCTATAAACGGGCTGATGAAATTCTGAATGAAATAAACCAAAAGGAAATTACTTATTTCCCTGAATTTAAGATAAACCACCCTTCTTCTGATAATAGATTAGTTATTATTAATCTTGAGAAAAATGGTGGAGTTGGATCTGCCGTATCTGTTGGTTATAAATGGGCAAAGGACAATCAAATTGATTGCACAGTTTCAATGGATGGTGATGGTCAAATGGATCCTTCGGAATTAGAAAATCTTTGCATTCCTGTAATTCATGGAGAAGCTGACTGGGTGAAAGGTAACCGTTTTGCACATAGTAGCGCTCCTTTTCTTATTCCTCGTAAACGGTTTCTTGGTAATGCAATTTTATCTATTCTTACTAAAGTTGCTTCAGGATATTGGGAAGTATCAGATACACAAACAGGCTATACAGCTTTGTCATATAAAGCGCTATCATCAATTAAATTATATAAGCTTTATAAACGATATGGAATGCCTAACGACCGTATTATTAAATTAAATATTGCAGGCTGCACATTAAAAGAAATTCCTATAAAACCAGTTTATGATATTGGCGAAAAATCAACCATGAAAATCCGTAAAGTTGTAAGACCAATAGCATGGTTATTATTCCGTTCATTCTTTAAACGCATCTGGACAAGTTATTTATATAAAAGCTTTCATCCTTTATTTATACTTTATCATTTTTCATTTATACTACTGTTGCTTGCACTACCTTATGGTATAAAAATCTTATGGTATGTTTTTGAAGGTTTAAAATCAAATCCTGTAACTGTAATGGCTTTTGTATTTTTATTTATAAGTGGATTCCAGTCACTCCTTTTTGCAATGTGGATGGATATGCAGGATAACAAAAGGTTGTATAAAGATTAGGATTTCTTTCTGAAATATAAAGCAAGAAAAAAGGCGAAGAATTCACCTGCCAAAAACCAGATTCTGGCTAATATAGAAATGGTTACAGAAATATCTGCACTTATACCATTCGATACTAAAAACAAAGTAATTGCTCCTTCCCTTACTCCAATTCCTCCTGGGAAAATAATAGAAACTAACCCCAACACCACACTCAACGGAAATGCAAATGCATAATAAAAAGGGACAAATCCTGTAACAGAAATTAAAAGAAAGTAAAAACCTCCAATCCAAAAAAACCACCAAATAATAATCACACCTGAAAGTTGAGCAAATTCCTTTATACTAATTTTTGGTAAGCTAATTGGTTTTTTAAAAATTCGGTTCCAAACTTTTTCAAAAAGTCTTTGCAAAGAAGAAGAGAAAAGCAATAGAAAAAGTAATCCTGTTAAAATAATAATGATCCAAGCGTATTCTTTTATCTTATCGGTTTTTAATACAGGATAAATACTTATAAAAAAACCGAGGCATAAATAAACTAGTTGCTCCTTAAATGATATAAATGATAATCGTTTTAATTCCCGATCTTCGTTTTTTAATATGGCTGCTCTTCCTAAAATTGTCCATACTCTACCAGGAATATACTTAGTAAATCCAACAATACCCTGTGAATAAATTGTTTCTTTAATACTTGCAGTTACATTATGAAGTTTTAATGCAACTTTCCAACTAATTGCTGCAAAAACAAATCCGGCAAATAACAATAAAACCGAAACAAATAGCCAAAAGTAGTTAATACTTAAATCACGGAAAATCAAGAAATCTAAATTATACACATAAAGCAATAAAGCTATGAGCGATCCATATAATAATACATTTATGATTCTTTTCATTGTTCACATCTTGAATTTATTGATTATGTACGAATTACTTCTGTGCCTTTCCAGAAAATAGTCTTTTTAGTTACTTGCTCCCACATACCACAAGCACAACCCGCTTGTGAACCTTCATGGCACTATTCTCCTTTACAATAAGAATAAGGCATAGCTTTGATAAATAATATTTTACTTGTTAAAGCAAAATTTTCATGAAGGTTTCATTTTTTAAAAATACAATATATTAGCACTATAATAGTATCTTTAAACGTTTTTTTCCTTCAGATAAAACGCGTTATGGCAAAACTAAAAATATTTATTGTTGGAATATCCATTACACTTATGATGGGTATTTATTTATATCAAGATATTGTTACTTATCCTCCACAATCGATTCATAGATGGCGACAATCTGATTGTTTGAGTATTTGCCAGAACTATTACAATAATGGATTCCATTTTTTCGAACCTGAGGTTCATAACCAAAATTCAAATGATAAAACCGAAGGAAGAAGTGTTGGGGAGTGCCCTTATTATTATTTTATCATTGCTCTTTTATTTAAAGTATTTGGGCCGTATTATATGATTTTTAGAGTTCTAAATATCCTGATTGTTTTTACAGGTTTAATTTATATGTATAAGCTAATTCATATTATCAGTAAATCGTTTTTGCTTTCTTTATTTGGAACATTATTTATATTCACATCTGCTTCGCTGGTTTATTATACCAATAATTTTTTAACAGATCCTATAGCCTTGTCTCTAATTATAACAGGACTATACTACCTCTTCAGGTTTAGAGAAAATTTATTGATTAAGAATTTTATTGTTTTTTGCCTATTTGCTGTTCTGGCAATGCTATTAAAAATTACTGCAGGATTAGGTTATATTGCAGCAATTGGAGTTATTTTTATCGGTTTTGTGTTTAAAAATCATTTTAAAGATGAAATTCTTAAAACAAAAAAATACAAACTGCTTATTCCAGTTCTTGTTTCTGTTTTAATAATTGCTACCTGGTATGCTTTTGCAATTAAATACAATACACAAAATAATAGCACTTACTTTTCTACTAAAACATGGCCTTTGTGGAGTTTATCAGGAGATGAAATAAAAACTGTTTTAAAAGCAATTTGGGATTACAATCTAGGTGTATATTTCCATTTATCGATGCATATTTTTATTCTTACTGCATTGATATTTACCTTTTATCACTACAAGATGCTCAACAAAAGCGAAAATCTTTTTCTTATAGCACTTCTATCGGGAAATGCTTTATTCTTTGTAATGTGGTTTTATGCTTTTTGGTATCACGATTATTATATTATAAATCTTTTAATTGTTCCGATATTTATTTTTGCTTTTGCATTCAAAATATTAAATATTAAATATCCTAAAATTGCTACCTCAAAAATAACTGCATTAGTCTTAAGTGTTTTTCTCATCTTTAATATGCTAAACACCAGAAAAGAAATTCAAACAAGATATAATGGTTGGCCAATAACAGAGATTCAGGATATTTATGGTTATTATTATTTGCAATCATACCTTAAACAACTTGGCATTCAATATCCCGACAAAGTTATTTGCTTACCTGACACAAAACCTTCATACACACTGTATCTTATGAATTTAAAAGGTTGGACCGGTTCAAATGGTCCAGACACAAAAGAAAAGATTAATGTTTTCATTGAAAAAGGTGCAAAGTATTTAATTTATCATGGTGAGCTAACAGAGCAGTATCAAGTTCTGAAACAATATATGAACTATCCAGTTGGCAAGTTTGACAATATTAATATTTATAATTTAACAGATTCTACAGCCAATTTTATTGAATATATGCCCGAAGTTGAATCAAAAATTATATCCGAATCTTCAGAAACTATTATAAGCAATGTGAAAAAAGGAGATTTGTATTTGGTTAGTGCAAATATCTCATCTGATTATTCAAGTACTCTTGAGATATCTGCTGAAAATCCAAAACATCTTTTTGTAAGTGTAGAACAAGAAACCCCTGATCAAAAAGAGCTAAAAAGCTTTGTTTATGTACGCAGAAACATAAAAAACAAAAGATTAACTGTAAGATTAAAAAACAGCACAGGCAAGGAGCCTTCTTTTAATAACCTTACTATTATAAAAATAAAAGACTATAAAAAAGTAGGTTTGTAAATAATGAGAAAATACTATTTAAATAAAAACAATATTCAAAAATTAATCTTTGTTATCACCCTGATTTTTAATGTATTGTTGATTATCATTCTCTTTGCTGGCCTTAGCTCTAAAAATATAAATAACTACCTGAGCTCCGATATGCTTTATTTACCATCAATCTATAAAGATTTAATTATTGACAAAAGCGGACTTGCTGGATGGAATCTAAATGCTGCACCTAACTTCCTGCCCGACATGATGATATTCTTTATTATCAGAAGTTTTTTTAGTCATTTTATTCCTGCTTGTTTTACATTTTCAATACTCCAAGTTGTAACAGTACTTATTCTATTATCAACTTTATATAAAATCGTTTTTAAAGAATTAAACTATATTCATTTGAGTTTTGCCTCATTACTTATGAGTATGTTTCTAATGGCGTATCTTGTAAACCACGATTTTGTATATTCCTTTTATATGCTAAGTATTAGTTACCATATTGGTGCTTTTATTATGGCATTACTCTCCATGATTCTCATGTTTAAATTCCTGAAAACAGAAAAGAATCTTCATTTAGCAATTCTTTTTACTATCAGTCTTTTATCTGTAATAAATGATAAGCTGTATGTAATTATGTTTTCTATACCTGTTTTTTCTCTCCTTTTAATGCTAATTATTGAGAAAGAAAAAAGGAATGTCCTTATAAAAATTTTGGCTGCTAATATTATATCATTAGTTCTCGGATTATTTCTTTATAGAATGTTAAAGCTTTCAGGATATGTCCATATCATTGGACTTTCATGGAAAACTTTTAATTTTGTAAATATAATTCCTTCTTTAAAAATCTTTTTAGAACAACACTTATCTTATATTTCAAAATTTGATTTTAGAGGAATTATTAATCTACTATTTCTTTTTAGTTTTATTACTCACATAATATTTCTGATCAAGAATTTATCTAAGGCATTAAAAGGGAAAGAATTTAATAAAAATGAACTAACTTATCTTTTAGTATTTACTACTTTTCTATTTATTACTCTTACAGCTCCTATTTTAAACGGTAGCTATGTTAGTATGGCTATATTACGATATAATATTTATAGTTTGTATGCCGGAGTATTTAGCATTGGATTTCTTCTTTATAAATTTCGATTACCATTAAACTATTTGAAGATTGTTCTTGTTATATTCTTGTTTGTCGAATCTGTTTTTATCATTTCTAAAATTAAAAATCAGGATATAATAAATGGGCTTTCTAACTTTATGAATTATTATCCTGAAGAAGTACAATATATTGATCAGCTAGCAAAAGAAAATAATTTAAAATATGGTGTTGCAGAATACTGGAATGCAAAACATACAACCATGCTATCGAGACAGAATGTTAGAATCTATACTGTTTTGAGTGATGTAGCTGCATGGTATCATGTTACTAACCAAAATTGGTTTTACAAAGGAGGAAAAGGCGATTATGGGAATCCAGAATTTAATTTTATTATTACACAAAGACTAAATAAAGAGAATATTTTGAGACAATTAGGAAATCCAATAGACACATTGTACTGTGCAAACGGATTAGAAATATTTGTTTTCCCCGAATTTGAATTTGAAAAGAAAACGAGAAAACCAACAATTAAGAATTAATAATGGCTAAAGGAAAAGAATCAAAACCTCATATAGGAATTTACGGACGACGCAATAATGGCAAAAGCTCACTTATAAATAAGCTTGCAGGGCAAGATATTGCTATAGTTTCTGATTATGCAGGAACCACTACCGATCCTGTAAAAAAGTCGTTTGAGATAACCGGCTTTGGCCCAGTAATTTTAATTGATACAGCAGGTATTGATGATACAGGAGAACTTGGAGGGAAACGTATTGACAAAACCATTGCTACAATAAAAACAGTTGATCTGGCAATTCTTGTAATTACGCAAAATACTTTTGGTGATTTTGAGAAAATGTTAATTGTTGAGTTTAAAAAAACAGATACTCCTTTCTTTATTGTTCATAACAAATCTGACGTTCATCCACTTTCTGATGATTCAAGAGCATATATTGTTTCTCAAACCAATGTAACAATCACAGAATTTAGCACTTTAAAATCTGAATATCCCGAAGAACTAATTCGTCTTATAAAAAAGACAATTCCTGAATCAGCATATAAAAGCACCTCTTTAGTAGGTGATTTATTATCGTATGGTGATATTGTATTATTAATTACTCCGATTGATATTGAAGCTCCTGCAGGTAGAATGATTTTACCTCAAGTACAAGCAATTCGTGATATTCTCGACAATGATGCTGTAGCAATTGTACTAAAAGAACGCGAAGTGGACGCCTTTTTAAGAAAAACAAAGATTACTCCTGCTCTTGCTATTACAGATAGTCAGATTTTTACCAAAGCAGATGCTTCAGTTCCTAAGAATATTCCTCTTACTAGTTTTAGTATAGTTTTGGCACGTTTAAAAGGTAATTTCGAAGCTTATTTAAAAGGAACACCAAAAATTGCAGATCTAAAAGATGGTGATCGTGTATTAATGCTTGAATCGTGCACTCATCATGTTTCATGCGACGATATTGGAAGAATAAAGATTCCGCGTTGGTTGACAAATTTTACAGGAAAAAAATTGGAATACGATGTTGTTACCGGACTTGATAATCTACCACGTGACATTAAAGAATATGCTTTGCTTGTTCAATGTGGTGGATGTGTTATTACTCAAAAACAATTGGTAAATCGTTTACAGCCAGCTATTGATGCAGGAATACCTGTAACCAATTACGGAATGGCAATAGCTTATGTTCAGGGAATTTACGAACGTTCGGTTGCTCCTTTTATGAAATCAGCAAATTCTTCAATGGATTATTTGTAAATCATATTCTAAATAATACTACCCTTTATATGTTTCTGTTATAATGGAAAACTTTTTTTATTTTAGCAATATATTTAATCAGTATAAATTTATTCAGGGATGAAAGCAATTATAAATAAGTACAAGAAAATTCGCAAACAGAATTTTTTAAAAAAGAAATATACTTCGAAATATGCTTTTGTAGGCATTGGAAATCATTCCATAAACAACCTCTACCCTGTTTTGAATTACCTTAATGTTGATTTAAAATATATAGTTTCCGGAAGCAATGAAACGGCAATGTCGGTAAGCGAAAACTTTAATAATACTACCGGTACAACAGATCTGGATTTAGTTTTAAACGATCCTGAAATTAATGGAGTATTTATTTGTGCAAATCCCGATTCGCATTTTGCACTTACAAAGAAAGTTCTTGAAAAAGGAAAAAATGTGTTTGTTGAAAAACCTCCTTGCAAAACTATTGATGAACTAAAAGAACTAATTGAAATTGAAAAAAAGAGTACCGGATTCCTACTTGCAGGGCTTCAAAAAAGATATACTCCAGTTTACCAGATCTTAAAATCAAAAATAAAAAAGGCTACGAATTATACCTTAAAATATTATACAGGAAGTTATCCTGAAGGAAATCCTGTTCTGGACTTGTTCATCCACCCCATTGATGTTGCTGCATATTTGTTTGGTGAAGGTTCTTTAGTTTCTATTCAGAAAACAGAATCGGGAAAAGGTGCCGTCAATTACTTTCTACATATTAAACACAAAAATGGAACTATAGGGAATATTGAATTATCAAGCGATTATTGGTGGGCAAAAGCAAATGAAAGTCTTCATGCAAATACAGATAAATTCATATTTGAATCAACAAATACAGATAAATTAGTTTGTTATAACAAACCAAAACAGATTCTAAATATTCCTATTGAGAAAATAAAGACTCCTGAAATCTCAATAAAAACACTTTATGAGCATAACCGTTTTCTACCTGTTGCTTCGCAAAACGAATTATTTTCGGCTGGTTACTTCAATGAGTTAAAAACATTCTTAAATTTGTGCGAAAATCACAAAACAAAAAACAACTCAGAACTCAGCTCATTGATCAATACATATGATCTGCTAAGCAAAATAAAATAAATACATGTATAAAATTAACGATTACCTGACCAGAGGTTACAAAATGGTCAGAAACAATACTTTTCCTTCTCACAAGAAACTTTCTGCAGTAATGTTGTATGCAACAGACCGTTGCAACTCTAAGTGCAAGCATTGTTATATCTGGGAAAAAACACCAAAACAGCATTTACCTTTCGAAAAAATTAAAGAAATTGTAGAAAGTCCTGCAGTTGATAAAAATACTATTCTCGGACTCGAAGGTGGTGAGTTTGTGTTACATCCTGAAGCTGAAAAAATTCTGGAATATTTATCAAAAAATCATCCTAAGTTTGATCTGCTTTCCAATGCAGTCATTACTGACAAATTAATTGATTACGTAAAAAAATATAAACCCTATCGAGTTTATGTTTCGCTTGATGGCACCAGGGAGACTTATCTTAAAATGCGAGGTGTTGATGCTTACGATAATGTTCTACATGTTATCAAAGAATTAAAAGATGTAGTGCCATTCTCGGTTATGTTTACACTTACTCCATTTAACGATTTCGATGATCTAAATCACGTAGCTAATATATGTAAGGAAAATAATATTGATATGCGTATTGGCATTTACAATACAATGGAATATTTTGATACTCACCCAAACGAAGAAGCAAAATCTACACTCGATTTCTCTGTTGATGAAATTCCTGCTGTTGTAAAAGATTTCAAGGAAAACTACGATTTCATGTCGCTTTATACTCATTACAGAGAAAAGAATTTAAAGATAAGCTGTAATAGTATAAAAGAAAGTATCGTTATTTATCCTAATGGAGATATTCCAATTTGCCAGAATAAAAAGATTGTTCTTGGAAATCTATTCAAAGAATCTTTACACACTATTATAAATAAAAAAACTACAAAAGAACTTCATAAAAAACACCATGATGGTTGTAACGAATGCTGGGTAAATTTCCATCGTAAATATGACATTATTTTATATCGCAATCTTGAAAAAGTTCTTCCTAAAAAATTAATTGAAAAAGTTCTGGGAAATTACTATTGGTGTGAAAATAAGAATCTGAAATATAAGGATGTTGTTAAGGAATAAAAATTGACACAAAACATAAAAAGAAGTACAAAAGCGGACATGGATGTCCGCTTTTGTACATTTTCGAGAATATTACAGCCTCTAGAATTTTATTCTAAATTCTGATTTTCTGATACATATACTTAAAGGCATGAGGTTTGTGAAAAATTTTCAAGCTATATACAACAAACAAAAAATAATCTCGTCTTTATAAAGATTGTTTAAACTTAAACCCTATTGTTTTGAACGCTAAAAAGTTATTATTTCTTGCAATATTTATAATTCTTTCTATCTCATTATTTGCACAGGAAGATTCTAATGATAAACGAATTTACAATACGAAGAGAATTGAAAGTACAGCCCCGGTAATTGATGGGCTAATGGATGCTGAAGTTTGGGATAAAATAGAATGGTCCGACCAATTTATTGAACGTTATCCGAACGATGGTGTTGATCCTTCGCAAAAAACAGCTTTTAAAGTTCTTTATGATGATAATTTCCTTTATGTTTTAATAAGGGCTTACGATACTGAGCCTGATAAAATTGTAAAAAGATTATCCCGTAGAGATGGTTACGAAGGAGACTGGGTAGAATTAGGAATTGATAGCTATTTCGATCAACGTACAGCATTTACATTTACTGCATCAGCAGCGGGAGTTAAAAGTGACAGAGCTATCTCTGGCGATGGAAATAATTGGGATCGCACTTGGGACCCTATTTGGCATTTAAAAACCAGTGTTGATCAAGAAGGTTGGATTGCTGAAATGAAAATTCCTTTAACCCAACTTCGTTTTAGTAATAATAAAGAATTTCAAGTTTGGGGAATACAAGTAAGAAGAAGTGTTTTTCGAGAAGATGAAAACTCATTTTGGTCCTATTTTTCACAAGAAGAATCGGGATGGGTTAGACATTTTGGAGAACTGCATGGTATAAGAAATATTAAACCACGAAGACAAGCAGAAATATCACCTTACATAGTTGGAAAAGAAGAACATTACGATAAAGAAGAAGGAAACCCATATCTTGAAGATGGAATAACAAGAAGTCTCGGTTTTGGAGTTGATGGTAAGCTTGGTATTTCAAATGATTTTACTATGGACTTTTCAATTAATCCTGATTTTGGTCAGGTTGAAGCAGACCCTTCGGAAGTAAACTTAACTGCATTTGAATCTTATTTTCAGGAAAAAAGGCCATTCTTTATCGAAAATAGAAATATTACTGATTTTAGAGTATCAAGAGGAGGACCATTTAATAGAAACAATTTATTCTATTCAAGGAGAATTGGTCGAGCACCCGGTTATTATCCAGATCTTGATGATGATGAATATGCCGATGTACCTAACAATACCACAATATTAGGCGCCTTAAAATTAACAGGTAAAACTAAAGATGGGCTATCAATAGGAATAATTGAAAGTTTAACTGCCGAAGAAAAAGCAAAAGTTTACAGAAACGGAGTTGAAGAAGAAGAAACAGTTGAACCTATGACAAATTATTTAATTACCAGAGTTCAAAAAGATTTAAACGATAATAATACAATTATCGGGGGAATGTTTACATCAACAAATCGTTTTATAAATGATTCTACTTTAAACTATTTAAACTCAGATGCATTTACCGGAGGAATTGATTTTACACAATATTTCAAAGATAAGAAATACTCCCTTAACGTAATTTACTCAATGAGTCATATAGTTGGAGATACAACTGCAATAATTTCTCAGCAGGAATCTTCACGACGTTATTTTCAGCGTCCAGATAATGATTACACAAATTATGATCCTACCAGAACATCCTTAACAGGATCTTCCGGGCTTATTCGTTTTAGCAAACATGGAAATAAAGGTTTTAATTGGGGAACTTGGGCAACTTGGCATTCTCCTGAATTTGAGCTTAACGATGTGGGCTATCATCGCCAGTCTGATGCTATATTTGAGGTTATATGGGCAAATTACCGATGGACAGAACCATTTAGCATATTTAGAAATTTAAACGTAGGAATTGACCAATGGAGCAACTGGGACTTTGGATTAAATAACTCATTTTATGGATTAAGTTCAAATGCATGGATGCAATTTAATAATCATTGGTCATTTAGCACTTGGGCAAATGTTGAAGGATCAGGTAACTCTAATACTACGCTAAGAGGAGGTCCTGCATTAAAAACAACTGGTGGTGGTAACTTCGGATTCCATTTTGGTACTGATAGAAGAAAAAAACTTCAGTTCTATGGAAATGCAGGTACTTCTTGGGGTTTTGAAAATTCACGTAAAAATACTTATTATGGTATTGATATTATTTATCGACCATTTAATGCATTAAAAATATCATTCGTGCCTGATATTTCATTTTCTAATAACGAAATGCAGTATGTCGATTACGAAGAATATAATGGAAACAATAGATACATTTTTGCTCAAATTGATCGTATAACAACAGATATGACCTTACGTATTGACTATACAATCACACCTGATTTAACAATTCAGTTTTACGGGTCTCCATTTGTAAGTTCAGGTGATTATTCAGATCCTAAATATATTATAGATCCCCAAGCAGAAAACTTTACCGACAGGTATAGTACTGATATTTCATGGTCAACTTATCCAGAAGATGGAGAATCTTTTCAAGACTATTTAGATAATAACTATGACTTCAACTTTAAGCAATTCAGATTGAATTTAGTAGCTCGCTGGGAATACAGACCTGGTTCATTAGTATATTTGGTTTGGACACAAAATAAAACCGGTTATGACGAAACAGGAGATTTTGATTTTATCCACGATTTTGACAATTTATTTAATTTGCATCCTTACAATGTATTCTTAGTAAAACTATCCTTTAGGATAGCGAATTAATAAGATATATATTCATATAAAAGATTCGTGTTAAATTAATTCGGATCTTTTTTTTATAAAGCTTGCAATCCAAAATTTAAAGCCTACTTTTGCCGACTTAAATATTTTAAATAAAAGTCGAAAATGAATAATAAACAAGAATTAGTAAGGTTAGTTGACACTACAACAAATCCTGCAGCATTTGGCCTTTGTGGCTTTGGAATGTCAACTCTTTTGTTAAACCTACACAATATTGGACTATTCCCATTAGATTCTATGATTATGGCTATGGGAATATTTTTCGGAGGAATAGCACAAGTTATGGTTGGAAATATTGAAGCTAAGAAAAACAATATGTTTGGTATGGTAGCTTTTGGTTCGTATGGATTCTTTTGGATTATCTTAATTGCATTAATGATGATTCCAAAACTTGGGTTGGGCGAAGCTCCTACTCCCAATGCAATGGGATGGTTCTTGGTTGTTTGGGGAATTTTCTCAACAGGATTATTTATTGCAACATTTAGTCTTACCAAAATGATGAGAGTATTATTTGGTTCAGTAGTTGCTTTATTCTTTTTGTTAGCAATTGCAGACTTTACAGGAAATGCTACAATAAAATTAATTGCTGGTATTGATGGAATTTTTAGCGGCAGTTTTGCACTATTTATTGCTCTTGCAATGGTAATTAACGATACCTTTAATAAAGAAATCATCCCCTTGAGTTAATTCAAGAACTTAAATATATACTTAAGCCCAAAACTTTGTTTTGGGCTTTTTTGTACATATGAAATTATTGATTCTATATTTTATATTCGGTACCTTTATTTTTGAATTAAAAACCATATGTCATGAAAAATATATTTACGGTAGTTGCGTTAGTAATTTTAACTTTCAACATAGCTTATTCGCAAGATTTACAGACCGATAAGTTTGAAACAAATAATGGAGAGCTACTAATTAATTTTGTTAAACACGGCTCATTATTCTTTGAATTTAACGGCAAAATTATTCATATAGATCCAGTTATGCGTATGGGTGATTATGAAAAATATCCCGATGCTGATCTAATTTTAATTACACATCATCATGGTGATCATTTAGACCTAAATGCTATTGAGCTCATAAAAAAAGAAAAGACCAAGATAATTCTTACTCAAAAATGTCACGAAATAAGCGAAAATCTCTCCGATGTTATTATTATGAAAAACGGCGATGTTTTAGAAATAAATCAACTTGAAGTTGAAGCTATTCCTGCATACAACATAGAACATAAACGTGAAAATGGAAGTCCTTTTCATATGAAGGGAGAAGGAAATGGATATGTAATCTCATTTGGAGATAAAAAAGTACTAATTGGTGGTGACACAGAAAATATTCCAGAAATAAAAGCTTTAGAAAATATTGATATTGCTTTTCTACCAATGAATTTACCATATACAATGACTCCTGAAATGGTTGCAGATGCTGCAAAAGCTTTTAAACCAAAAGTTCTTTATCCGTATCATTATGGAAATACCGATACTTCAATTTTGGTTGAGTTGTTAAAAACTGAAAAAGATATTGAAGTTAGAATCAAAAAAATGTAATTCTTCAATTATAAATTCGCAATAAACAATTAATATTTTTCAATTAAAATGAATAACAATTACGTCTTTTTAAATTTCGTTTAGTCTATATAAAAAAGGAAAAGGTTTTGGGTCGAAAAAATGTTGAAATACATTCTAAATTAATTGCGAGTGCACGCAAAGGCAATCAGCAGTCCATGTACAGACTGTATAAATTATATGTACAGGCAATGTATAATACTTGTATCAGAATGGTTTCTAATCAGTATGATGCAGAAGATATTATTCAGGAAGTATTTTTAAGTGCTTTCAATAATTTGGATTCATTTCGTGGAGATTCATCTTTTGGATCGTGGCTTAAAAGAATTGTAATAAATAAATCTATTTCATTTCTGCGAAGCAAAAAAGCAGATTTTACTGAGATTGAAAATTTACATCTTGTAGCTGAAGAAAAAGAAGAAAGTTTTCCGCAAATTGATCCTAAAAAGATTCATGAATCAATAAAAAGTTTACCTGAAAAAGCAAGAGTGGTGTTAACACTTTATTTACTGGAGGGTTATCGTCACAATGAAATTGCTGACATACTGGAAATATCAGTATCAACCTCTAAATCGCAATATTTACGTGCTAAACATTTATTACGTGAGAAATTAATGAAGGAGATAAGTTATGAATATTGAGGAGTACATACGTAAAAACAGACAACAGCTAGATGCAGATAAAGCTGATGAGGATTTTATTTGGAACAAAATATCAGGTTCCATAGATAAGCCTAAAAAGCAAAAACGATTCTTTGCACTAAAAATCGCTGCTTCTATAATTGTTGTACTAGCATTATCAACAATGACTTATCAGATAACAAAATTACGAACAAATCAAAAACTAATATTAGCAAATATTGATCCTGAGCTTGCAAAGCAGGAAGCCCAATTCCAAAATCAGATCAAAAATTATTATCAAGTAATTCAAGAAGCATCTTTTGATGAAGAACTATTTTCAGCAAATTTTAAAGATCTTGAGTATATCGATACACTTATAAATCAATACTCAAAAGATTTGGCGGCAAATGGCCCAAATCCAAGGCTGCTTAATTCTTTAATGGATTTATATCAGAAGAAAATAAAATTACTTGATAGAATGTTAAACGAAATTGAAAAAAACCAACGATATGAAAACAATAAAACAAATATCTAAAATACTTCTTGCTGTATTATTCTTTTTTACTTCAATAAATGCAAGTTTAGCTGAGGAACGAAAAGAAACTATTGAGAAATCGTATAAACTTAGTGCAACAGGAGAATTTACATTTTCCTGCTACGATACAGATCTTAAAATAAATACCTGGGATAAAGATGAGGTAAAACTTACCGGAGAATTAATAATTGAAGGTGGGAAAAAAGAAGATCAAGATAAATTGGTTGAGGTTTTTAATAATCCAGATGTATCTCAATCTGGAAATACTTTAACTATTGAAACCAATATGGCCAAAAACACAATAATTATTGGTCCCATTAAGAAAATAACTTTAGTTGATGGGAAAACAATTCGTGTTGATAAATATAAGGCTACATATACGCTTTGGATACCAAAAAGTGTTGCTTTTAATTTAAAAAGCAAGTACAATACGATTGATGTGGCAACATTAACCGGGAAAGTAAATTTTGATTTATATGATGCTGACGTAACAATGCTCTCCTTTGGGAAAGATAGTAAATTCCATATGAAATATTCTTCTGCTTCAATTGGTAAAGGAGGAGATGCAATAATGGAAATTTATGATAGTGAAATTGAAGCGCTTGAAATGAATAATGTTGAAATAACATCAAAATATTCAGAAATTGATATTACAACAATAAACACACTCGATTTTAATTCTTATGATGATGAAATTGAAATAGATAAAATAAATTCGCTAACGACTCAAGCAAAGTATAGCAACTATAGAATTAATAGCAATATGTTAAATTGTATTATTGATTTTTACGATTCGGATATTACTGCAAAGAATATTGATAAGCTTGTATTTTCAGGGACATACTCATCTTTAAAAGCGATTGATGTTAAGTCAGCTAAAGTAAATAAGCTTTACGATTCGAATATTAATTTAGGAGTTGTAGGTGTGTTTACTTGTAACGAATCAAAATATGACGAGGTTGAGTTTGCCGCAATTACAAAATCAATTGATTTTCCGAGTGCTTATACTTTAGACTTACGTGTCGCAGAAGTTAAGTCTACATTCGAAAATTTTACAGGGAATTTTAAATATGGTTCAGTAAATATGGAATTACCAGCTAATTTAGAATTTAGTTTAGATTTTCAAACTACTTATGGTGATGTTGATTTTCCTAAAGACAGACTTAAAATTAGAGATTTAAACATTGAAGGAAGTAGTAAGCATTCATTGGAAGGAGCTACAAGCGAAAATGCAAAATGTAAAATAAAATTTATTGCTTACAGTACAGATTTTAATTTTGATTAAAATAAAAAACCGGGTAAAACCCGGTTTTTTTTATTTCTTTACAAACTTAACCTCGTATAATTCCGGCCATTTTTTTCCTGTAATAAAATACCTGTCATTTTCTTTATCGTAAGCAATTCCATTTAGCACATATTCCGCTTCATATTCAAATCCTTTCGGCACAATGCTGCTACAATCTATTCTTTTTACAACCTTCCCTGTTTCAGGTTCAAAAGCAATAATATCTTTAGTTTGATAAACGTTGGCATAAACTAATCCATTAATATATTCTAATTCATTTAAACTTTCAACAAGTCCAACATTATCGTAAACTTCAACCTTACCCGTTTCGTTAAAATACTCAGGATCCAGAAAGTGAATATTGTGGCTGCCATCACTCATTATCAAACTTATATTGTCGGTTGTAATACCCCAACCTTGAGTTGGGTATTCAAGTTTTGTTATTAGCTTAAAGCTCTTTTTGTCATATACAAAGCCAACCTGTGAAGTCCATGTAAGCTGAATTATTTTATCTTTAAAAATAGTTATTCCTTCGCCAAAATATTGAGTTGGAAGACTTAGTTCTGAAATTAACTTGCCTGTTTCAAACTCTATTTTTTTTAATACAGATTGCCCTCTTTGGCCTGTTCCTTCGTACAAAATACCATCTTCATATACTAATCCTTGAGTAAAAGCATTTCTATCGTGAGCGTAAGTTTTAACCAATTTGCATGTATACAGTTCAGGTATTATATCTGACTTGAAACGTAATTTTAAGTAATAACTATCAACTCTATTCCCATTTGAATAAGCAAATACCTTAACTTGATTTGAGCCAGGATTTAATTCTTTCGTTTGCCAGTTATAACTCAAATTATCAATTTTAAGAACTTTTTTTAATCCATCTGTTTCTACTGTTATTGAATCAATTTCAATATCCGATTTTTTTAATGTGATCATTATTTCAATTTCATCTCCAATAGTAAACATTTCACCAGATTTAGGAGAATCTATTTTTAATACTGAAACACGTTTTGTAAGATTACTAGGTTTCGTGTTTTTCTCTTGATTAAACTCTTGTTTTCCTTGATTTGAACAAGACTGCAGTAACAATACTGAACAAACTATAAAAGAGGCAATTGATACTGATTTTATCTTCATTTTTAAATTATTTTTACTTTAATTTCGTTTTAACTTTTGCCAAAAAGATTTTTTCTTAACCGGAATTCTCTTCATTTGATTTTTAACATTATCATCGAATAAATCAGGATTCAGCATTTGCCAAATCTCACTCCAGCTAATAAATCCACCAACATTTCTGTCATCAATATAAATATCAGCCATAATTTTTCGACTTATGGTATCATCATATACCTCTTCTGGATAATTTTTATTTACTGCGTAAAATTCTACACCGTTTCTTTTGCAATATCCTACTGCTTCATCTAATTCTTTGCCGGCTCTGTAGGTCCATAAAATTAACTGATGACCCTGTTCCTGCATTGCTTTTAATGTCTCAAAAACAAATAATTTGGGTCTACCTATTTCAGGATATTCATGTTCAACAATAGTTCCGTCAAAATCTACAGCAATAATCATAATTGATGGTAATTATTTAAACAAAAGTAAGGATTTTTTATTGGCATGTTAGTTAGATCTTCTGTCAAATGAGTATCTAATTGAAAAAACATTAGAATATATCGCTAGCGATTGGTCGCCAATATCAGTAAGTGCATAATCCAAACTTACACCTTTGAACTGTATTCCAATTCCAAAATTTGGCTGATATGTCATTGATTCTTTATTATCAAATTCAACAACACGCTGAATATTTCCAACACCAAATCGAATAAAAGCCAAGCGATTATAATTAATTTCAATTCCAACATGAGGATCAATACTTATTGGATCTCCCTCTACCAAAACATGTCGCTTACCATCGAAAGTAAAATCTAAATCAATCTCAGCCATTGCTTTGATTTTTTTGTAAATTGTAAAATCTCTTGAAACGCCTATGAGTAATTTTGGTAAAGTAAGTTCAAGCGAATTATCAGGAGCAAAATTAAAAACTGAATCCTGTACCTCAATAATCAATTCATCTTCATTAAAGCTCCATGCATTAAATGTGCTTGTAATATCTCGAGCCATCAATCCAAATTTCCAGTCATTCAGTTTATACTGTAATCCCAGATCAAGACCAAAACCCCATGCATTTGCAAACTTTCCTATATTCCTATAGATAATTTTTGCATTTACTCCATAAGTTAATTCAGGGATATTAGTTTTTCGTGCATAGCTTAATAAAAAAGCATAATCGGCAGCAGAAAATCGCGTTATTCTATCATAATCAATATTTCCATCGCTATCAATCAAATCTGTAGTATTTGGAATATCGTCGACACCAAACCGAATAATAGTTGCTCCTAAATAGCTGCTTGTATCTAAAGCCATTGCTCCAGCTAGATAATCGTATTTTGCAATTCCTGCAAAATATTCAGCATGCATTAATCCGGCATCAAAATCAGTTTGCAAAGAATTTAATCCAGCCGGATTAAAGTATCCTGAAGTAACATCGTCGACATTAGCAATTGTAGCATTCGACATACTTAACGATCTTGCTCCTACTCCAATAGAAAGAAACTCATTACTATACTTAGCAGTCTGACTGAAAGTAAAATTTGTTATGAGAATTAAAACTGGTATTAATATCCTTCGCCTCATCAAAATCAATATAAATAAGAAATGCACTAAAATTTTGAGTGTTTAAACTTAGTAATTAATAAAATATTAATCAAACTATATTTTTTAACTTATTTTTGCAAGAAATATTGTTACACAATCCGCAAAAGTATTATGCTAAATCGAATAAAAAAACATATTCCGAATACAATTACATCATTAAATCTACTTTCTGGATGCATTTCCATTGTTTTAGCTTTTGAAGGCTATATTACTTTTTCTGTTTATATAATTTTTTTAGCAGCATTTTTTGATTTTCTTGATGGAATGTCAGCACGAATGCTAAAGGCTTATTCCGTTGTTGGGAAAGAACTTGATTCTCTAGCTGATTTAGTAAGTTTTGGTGTTGCACCATCAGTAATTATTTTTCATTTAATGAAGATTTCTCTTTTCCGAACGGTACATATGCCTCCCCTTTCAAATCTGAGTGGATTAGAAGTATTCTTTTTAATTGTTCCGTTTTTTATTGCAGTACTTTCTGGTGTAAGATTAGCTAAATTTAATATTGATGAACGACAATCAGAGAATTTCATTGGACTTGCAGTTCCTGCCAATGCTTTGTTTTTTGTTTCACTTTATTTGATAAGTATTTTTACAACAAATGATTTTATACTTAACTTATTAAAGAACAAATTTATACTAACTGCTATTGTATTTTTATTTTCATTATTGCTTGTAGCCGAGTTTCCTATGTTTTCATTAAAATTCAAAAAACTTGGTTTTAAGGGAAATGAAATTCGATATATTTTTATTGTGTTATCTGCAATTTTATTAATATCATTGCATACGATAGCAATTCCGCTAGTAATTATTTTATATATTTTATTATCAGCAATTAACAACTGGATTTTTAACTTTGATTAATTATTAACTATGAAATTTATTGCAGAAATTAACGTAATGCCACTTAAAGTTTTGTTAGACCCTCAAGGAAAAGCAGTAACTCACAGCATGAAAAATATTGGTTTTAATGAAGTATCGAATGTTCGAATAGGCAAACATATTACTCTGGAAATTGAAGCTGCAAGTAAAGAAGTAGCAATGGAAAGAGTTAATGAAGCTTGTAATAAAATGTTATCAAATCCTAATATGGAAGGATTTGATTATACTTTAGAGGAATTAAAATAACTTAATAATATTAGTCTTTCTTTTTTGAAGAAGTAAGCTTATTCATTACTTCAGTTTGTCGTTGTATAGATTCTTTATGCACAAGCTGAAGTAATTTTTTTATGAACTCTTCAGTTAAGCCAAGTTTTTTACCCAATTTTAATCTTGTTGACATTATTTTCTCCCACCGGCGAAGTTGTAAAATAGTAACTTCATTTTTGCTTTTATATTTTCCGATTTCTTCCACTGCATTCATTCTTTGTGAGAGAAGTTCTAACATTTGTTGATCTATAGAATCAATCTTACTTCGCATTGTTTCCAATATGTTTGTAAAATCGGCATCTTTTGTAGAAGTTCTTCTGAAAATAAGCTCGTCAAGTAATATATCAAGCTCTTTTGGAGTCACCTGCTGATTCATATCACTAAGCGCAACCATTGGATTATAATGTGTTTCTATCATTAATCCGTCCATGTTCAGATCAAGTGCTTTCTGTGATATTTCTTTTATAAATTCTGTATTTCCTGAGATATGGCTTGGATCACAAATTATGGGCAAATCATGACACATACTTTTTAATTCAATAGCTACCTCCCATTTTGGTATATTACGCAAAGTTGTTGGCTCAAATGGGAAAAATCCACGATGAACTGCAGCCAATTTACTTACTCCTGCTTTTTGCAATCTTTCCAAAGCTCCAACCCAAAGACTAACATCCGGATTTATCGGGTTTTTAACAAGAACAGGTTTATCATAACCTTTTAAATGATCGGCCAGCTCCTGAATAGAAAAAGGATTTGAAGAAGTTCGTGCTCCAATCCAAAGAATATCAACATCATATTTAACAGCTAAGTCAACATGTTCTGAGTTTGCAACCTCAATTGCAGTTAAAAGCCCTGTTTCCTTTTTTACACGTTTCATCCATTGTAAGCCTTCTTCGCCTACACCTTCGAAATTTCCGGGGCGAGTTCTTGGCTTCCAAATTCCTGATCGAAAAACCTTTACTTTACCTGATGCAGCAATCTCCATTGCTGTTTGCATAACTTGTTCTTCAGACTCAGCGCTACAAGGCCCTGCAATAATTAAAGGTTCGTTTAATCCATCGAACCATTTATTTATTTTTGTTATGTTCTTGAGTTTTGTCATTATTTTATAATAAAGCTTAAAGATAGAGAATTTCAAGATTTATTTTACAACAAATCCTGGCAGGTTTTTAACTTGTCAGGATTTGTAATTATTTAAGATCAGATATTTATTCTTCCTCGTACTTTTTTATTGCAAAAGCCGAAAGTTTATAGCTAGCCCAGATTAGAATGGGCCAAATTAACAACCAAATTATTTCTGTTAGATATGTCATAATTGTTCTTTAATAAATGTGAATATCTTCGTTCATTTCCTCTGCATCAATCTTTTTATTATTTATTGCTTTCCATGCATACCAAATGTAGGCAATAACAAATGGAACCATTAATGAAACGTAGCTCATTGCTTTCAATGTATATTTACTAGATGATGCGTTTTCAATCGTTAATGAACTTTGTAAATCAAAAGTTGATGGATAAAAGGCTGTATTATTAAATCCTGCAAGTAAAAACAAAGCCAAAACAGTTAGAACTGTTCCTACTCCTGAAAACCAAATTCCATTTGTTGAAGTTTTAAAAATTGATTTTCCAATTCCAAATAGCACCAATACAACACCTATTAAGAAAACAATCAGCACTAAAGGCATTTGTAAAAAGTTATGAAGATACTTATATGATTCGTATGATACTTTTTTGCTAATAGGATCATAAGCAAATCCATCAATGAACATTAACCAAATTACAAATGTTAAAAAGAAAATAACAAATGGAATAGAGTTATAAATCAATTGCTTTTTAGTTCTGCTTATAATATTGTCTTCGTCAACATTATTCATAAAATATAGGATAGCTAATACTCTTGCTAAAAAGAATACAGCTAATCCTAATGATAAATTATGAGGATTTAATGCTAACTCAAGACCACGTGCAGCACCTTCCCATTTTGAAAAGTTCATTTCGTTAACAGAAAATTCTGATCCTGTGAAAAATGTTGCAACCGATATTCCTAGCAAAATTGTTCCTAAAGCACCATTAATAAAAAGAAAGACTTCGAAAGTTTTTGCTCCAAGAAAGTTATTAGGTTTTGATCTATATTCATACGATACTGCTTGAATAATAAATGCAAAAAGAATTAGCATCCAAACCCAATAAGCGCCACCAAAGCTGGTTGAGTAGAATAAGGGGAAAGAAGCAAAAAATGCACCGCCAAAAGTTACTAATGTGGTAAATGTAAACTCCCATTTTCGACCTAATGAATTTACTAAAAGTCGTCGTTCCATTTCAGTTTTTCCTAAAGTATAAATTAGTGTTTGTCCTCCTTGAACAAATAATAAGAATACTAAAATTGCTCCTAATAATGAGATTATTAACCACCAATATTGCTGTAATACCAAATGTGATAAACTTTCAAACATTTTAATGTCCTCCTTCTTTAGGTCCGATTTTTATTTGCTTAAACATTATTTTCAGTTCAGCAATTAACAAGACTGTAAATACAGCAGTAAATAACCAGAAAGTTATTTGAACCGCACTAGCATCTATTTGTGAGACTGATGCTACAGCTGGTAAAAGATCTTGAATTGTCCATGGCTGACGACCAACCTCCGCAACAACCCATCCAGATAATGACGCTATAAATGCTAAAGGAACAGTAAAAACTAATAAGCGTAAAAGCCACTTTTTCTCTATTAGCTTATCTCTAAGAATAAGAATTATTACAGCAACAAAAAGGAAAATAAAATAGAATCCTAATCCAACCATAATATGAAAACTATAAAATGTTATTGGAACATTTGGAATAATACTCTCCGGATCATTTAAAAAACCGTATCCAAAAAATCTAAAATTTTCTCGAAACACTACTAAAGATTCTTCTTGTTTAACCAGGTCTTTAGATTCTTTAGCCTGTTTATATTCAGAAAGAGCATTAATGGCTAACTTGCCCATATTAATCTTTTCCTGAGCAGATAATGCTATTTGTTTTACTCCGTCTTTATCAGTGTACTCAAATCCTCCTTCAACAATATCTTTTACACCAGGGACAAAAGCTTCTGTATCACCATACCCTAAGAAAGATAGTAACTTTGGGATTTCAAATTTAAAAACATAATCATCTTTATCATCATTATATTCTTTACCTGGTGTTGGGATTCCTAAAACAATTAATCCTGCACCCTCTGTTCCTTCATATAAACCTTCCATAGCAGCAAGCTTCATTGGCTGCTTTTGAGCAACTTGATATGCTGAACCATCACCTGTGTAGATAAGAAAAAGGCTACTTAGAACTCCAAATATGGCAGAAATAATAATACTTCGTTTTGCTAATAATTGCTCTCTGCCTTTTAACAAAAACCAAGCACTAACTCCAATCACAAAAATTGATGCTAAAACATATGCTGAGGTTATTGTATGTAAGAATTTGTTTATTGCAACAGGTGAAAATAATACTTCCCAGAAATTAAGCATTTCGTTTCGTGCAGTGTCGGGATTAAAGTGCATACCCACAGGAGATTGCATCCAACCATTTGCAACTAATATCCATAATGCTGATAAATTTGATCCAATTGCTACAAGCCAAGTAGAAATCAAATGTGCTTTCTTACTTACTTTGTTCCACCCAAAAAACATAATAGCAATAAAAGTAGATTCCATAAAGAATGCCATGATTCCTTCTATCGCCAATGGAGCCCCGAAAATATCGCCTACAAACCATGAATAATTTGACCAGTTTGTTCCAAATTCAAATTCCAGAATAATTCCTGTAGCAACACCAATTGCAAAATTTATCCCAAATAATGTCATCCAGAATTTTGTGATCTTCTTCCATTCAGGATCGCCAGTTTTTACATACAGGGTTTCCATAAAGGCTATTATAAATGTTATTCCTAAGGTAAGTGGGACAAATAGCCAATGATACAACGCTGTTAATGCGAATTGTGCCCTCGACCAATTTACAAGGGCAGTATCAAGATGTTCAATCATTGTTTATATTTTTAGGTTTAGTTAGTTGCTCAATTACATAATCAGCTTTTTCTTCTTCACTTTCAAACTTAGTGTTTAAAAAATCTTTAAAAAAGAATATTTTTAAAATAGCAAACATGATAAAAAGCTTAATAATAATTATAATCCAAAGCCTTCTACCTACAGTCATGCTTTTAAAACCCTCGTAGTAAAATAGGAATATTCGTTTGAAAATGTTTTCTTTTTTCATATGTATATGATAGGGTATTCAAATATAAGAAAAATAAAAAAAAGGTAATGTAGTGCACATTTCCTTAATTCAAAGAAGTTTAAATAAGAAATAAAGCTAAATCTCTATCTACGAAAACGATAAAAGATATTATTCTAAATAAGAAGAGTAGACAAATAAATATGATAATCTTTTATTCTAATTAATCCTGGGGATCATATAAATGAAAAAATCCCTTTTGACTTACAGATGAATCTTCAGAAGTTAAAACATAATAATATACACCCTCGCTCATTATTGAACCAGAAGAGTTTCTTCCGTCCCAAACAATTATTGGCGATTTTGTACTATAAACCATTGCCCCTGTCTTAGTAAATATAGATATTTCGAGCACATCAATCCCATTAGACTTAACAATAAACAAATCATTTTTATCATCATTATTGGGAGTAAATACATTAGGAACTCTTATTATATCTCTAATCTCAAAAGTTTTACTATCCGTATATGTTTTCCCTGATGCATCTTCATAAATTGAAATATCAAAGACATATGTTCCCGGACTTGTAAATTCATAACTTGCTAAAGGTATATTATCAGCACTTTCTGGCTCAACTGTACCTCCCCAATTAAAAGTATACGCCCCATTAACTGTATCTGATAATTCAAATGGAGTTACAATAGTATCATTTCCTTCAAAATTAACCTTTTGAGCCTGACATTTCAATTTATAAGTATTGGCTATATCTGGTAAAAAATGAAATGTTACAGTATCTACTTGCGCAAATAGATTCTGAGTAAAAAACACTAAGGAAAGAAAAATAACTACTTTAAGTCTGCTCATTAATTTACATTTAGTCACGTAAATATATAAAATACCAATTTATTATCTTAAATTTTTTCTGTTAATTTTTTAACCACTTTCAAATTATTAAAAAATTCTTTTGCAATTACTCTTAGAATTGTATAACCTGGAATAGCTAATATCATACCTGTAATTCCAAACATGCTTCCAGAAATCATAATAACCAAAAAAATCTCCAAAGGATGAGCATTTACACTACTCGAATATATAAATGGCTGAAAAACAACATTATCTATTACCTGAACAATAACAAACACAATAGCCATATATCCAAGCAAGGGTAGTAATTCAGAATAAAACGGGAGATCAAGATTCGTTGCTAAACCCAGTACTAGCCCTAAGCTTGCTCCAATTACAGGTCCCAAATATGGAATAATATTCATTATTCCAACAACAAGGCCAATTACCAACGCATCAGAAAAGTCGACACCGATAATTGTCAAGCCGACGGATACCAATAAAATAATCCCACTTATCTGCACAATAATTCCAATAAAATATCTTGTTAATAACTTTTTTACAGACTTTAAAATATGTTCTGTTTTTTCTAAGAATTTGTCGGGAACAAATAATAATATTCCATCATTTAACAATCCCCGATCTTTTAAAAAGAAAAAGGTAATGAAGGAAATAGAAAAAGCAGCAATAAAAACGTTTCCTAATACTCCTGCAATTGAACCAAATATATTTGATAAAACGGATACATTAACAATAGACATAACTTTTTCAGTTAAATATTGATCCATTAATTGGTTATTATCAGAACTTATATTGTATTTAATAAAAAATGCTTCAACTTTTTGGATCGGATCCCTTAGATTATTCATAACAGACTCTGCGTCTATTGAAGAAAGCTCACTCGCCTGATGTGCAACTAAAGGAACAAATATTCTAAAAAAGATAAGAATCATTGTCCATAAAAAAGTAACAGTTAATAAAGCTGATAGTGCGTTTGGGACTCTAAATTTCTTATAATGTAATTTGTTTAAGAATCCAGCAATAGGACGACCAATTAGAGCTAACACAGAAGATATTAGAATATATGCTACAATAGATTTAAAATACCATAAAACGAAACCAACAAAGGCAATTCCAAGGGCAATAAACAAATATCTTAAATTCCGGTTCATTATTAAACTTTAATTTAAATTTGATATCTAAGGCTTTGATCAGTCTTAAAATCTGAACTAAAATAAGTTTTTTTCGGCGATAATAAAACTGTTGAGAATAATAAATAGGAGAGAATCCAATCATGTTGCAAACACATATAGGAGAATATGCTGCATTACTTACTGCTGTATTCTGGACAATTACAGCTATAGCTTTTGAATCGGCTGGTAAAAAAGTAGGCTCCCTTTCGACAAATCTCATAAGATTGTTTATGGCATTTATTTTTATTGGTATCTACGGTCAAGTTACACGAGGTTCTTTTATTCCTTTTGATGCTTCGGCTCACCAATGGATGTGGTTATCGCTATCAGGCTTTGTTGGTTTTGTAATTGGCGATCTTTTATTATTTGAAGCTTATGTTGTTATTGGCTCAAGAATATCAATGCTTATTATGTCTTTAACACCTCCTATCACAGCTTTTTTTGGATGGTTACTTATGGATGAAGTTCTTACTCCACAAAATATGCTTGGAATGTTTTTAACTCTTCTGGGAATTATGTTGGTTGTATTAGACCGAAAGCCAAAAAATAAAAACACTGATAATAATTCAACAAATGGAACAAGCAAGAATAAAATTAAACTATCATATCCAATTGTTGGGATTCTTCTTGCTTTTGGAGGTGCAGTTGGTCAAGGTGCAGGACTTGTGTTAAGTAAATATGGCATGCAGGATTTTGATCCTTTTGCTGCTACTCAAATTAGAGTAATTACAGGGCTTGTTGGTTTTGCTATACTTTTTGTATTTATGAAACGATGGAAAAAAATTATTGAAGCTGTGAAAAACAAAAATGCAATGACACGTTTAAGTATAGGTGCTTTTTTTGGTCCTTTTTTGGGAGTGTCTTTTTCATTACTTTCAGTTAAACACACAACAACAGGAATAGCATCAACTATTATGGCAATTGTTCCGGTTCTTATAATTCCTCCTGCAGTAATTTTTTTCAAAGAAAAAATTACTTTAAAAGAGATCATAGGATCGCTAATTGCTGTTGGTGGTGTTGCAATGTTCTTTATGTAGATGTTTTTTTGTATTTTAGCTTAAACGCTAATTATGAAGAAAGCAGTTATAATTATTTTCATTTTGGGTATTATTGGTTGTACTTCAAACAAATCAGTAACAGATTACAAACCAATTAGTCAAGATGAATTTCTGAAGAATCCTTTTGGTTTTAAAGAAACAATTGAGAATTTCTCGGCAATTTCCAATCCTAAGTTTAATACTCAAAAATTATTAAGAAAGAATCAGAATTATCCTGAAAAAACAGATACTATATATCAGTTTACTTATAAAAACTCTGAAATGTTCTTTTATAAAACACACTTAGGAAAAGAATTCCTTCTTGCAGGAAAAGTGTTAAACAAACAAATAAAACTAAAGAATAACATTCAAGTTGGAATACCTATTGATGAGTTTAAAGCTCGTTTTTCAAATGAATTAAAATTTACTTCTGATAGTCTTCAAATGATTGGCGAAGGAACAAAATACACCTTTATTTTTGAAAATAGTAAACTCTACAGAATTAATATAGATAATTACATGAACTAAAAAGTAGCAACAACAGTTTTTGTGCCTGTAGTTTTCTGCCCTAATTTAACGTGAATCTTAGCATCGAGAGGTAAGAATACATCTACTCGTGAACCAAAGCGAATAAATCCCATTTCTGAATTTTGTGTTACTTCTTTTTCTTCTTTTGCATAACAAATTATTCGACGTGCAACAATCCCTGCAATTTGGCGAACTAAAATCTGGCGTGTGTTTTTATCTTCTAACACAACACTAGTGCGTTCATTCTCTGTAGATGATTTTGGCAATCGAGCAATTAAAAATTTACCTGGATGGTATTTACAATATTTAATTATTCCACTAATAGGAAACCAGTTAATATGAACATTCCATACCGACATAAAGATAGATACTTGAATACGCTTATCTTTAAAGTATTCATCTTCATTTGTTTCTTCAATAACCATTACAGTTCCGTCAGCAGGAGCGTAAATGGTATTATCATCAGTAATTAAAACTCTGGAAGGCTTTCGAAAGAAACGAACAACAAATAAGAATATCAAAAAAGATACAGCACCTAAGGTATATGTAACAATAGGATTAGCAGAAATGAAAAAATATACCAACAGATTTATGGCTAAAAAACCCACAAAAAATAAAGCCACAATGGAACGTCCTTCTTTATGTAAAGTCATTTTTAATAAATATAATAGTTACTAAATCAGCTGTAAATATAAATAAAACAAAGGCAAGGTAAAAAAAACTGCATCAAATCTATCTAAAATTCCACCATGTCCTGGTAAAAGACTTCCTGAATCCTTCTCTTCAATATTTCTTTTAAATGCGGATTCAACCAAGTCTCCATACGTGCCAAAAACCGATATTATAACTGATAATACAGCCCAATTAAGAAAACTTAACTCGGTAAAAAATAAAGAAATAACATACGCTACTCCTATACTAGAAAGTAAGCCTCCGATGAATCCTTCCCAAGATTTTTTAGGAGAAACTCTTTCGAATAATCTATGTTTTCCAAATGAGACACCAAATACATAGGCAAGAGTATCAAATGCCCACATTAAAAAAAAGAATCCTAGCAGTAATTGAGAACTGTATTCTAATTCATCAGAAATTACAATATAATTAGCAAAAGAAAGTGGCACAGCTATGTATAATACTCCTAATAAGGTAAAACCAATATTTACAAAAACATATTCTGATTTATGATATAATTCAATAATAAAAACACTTATTACAACCGGAATAATTGCTAAAAATATTTTTGCACTAACTAAATCATTTACAAAAAAATAATTGGCTGCAAAGACAAGCAAGCCAATTACTATTCCATATATTTTAAGAGGTTTAAATTTCTTCTTTTCAGCTAATGTATAAAACTCATACATTGCACCTGTAATTATTAATATAAATAATGCGGAGAAACTTATTTTCCCAATTGCAATGGCACCAACAACAACAACTAAAAAGATTATTCCTGTAATGGTACGTTGAACTAAATTACTCAATACTCTCTATTTTTTCTGAATTACTTTTTTTAATTCTTCTCTTTGCCTTCAGCCTCTTTCTTAATTGCTTTTTTATCAGCTTCCTTTGAGTTCACCTCTTTCTTTGTTTTGGCTACTTTAGGTTTTACTTCTTTTTTCGCTTTAGCAACTTTCTGTTTTGCTTTATCTGCATTCTCTTTCTCGTCAAGCTCTTTTTTTGCCTCTTCTTCTTTTTCGTGGTGAGATTTCCATTGTCTTTTACCAAAAATTTGTTCTAGATCTTCAGTAAAAATAACTTCTTTTTCAAGTAAAATATTAGCTAAGGCTGTCAAACCATCTTTATGTTTCTTCAAAATATCATTTGAACGCTTATATGCTTCTTCAATTAAATTCTTAACTTCAGTATCGATAAGCTCAGCAGTTTTTTCACTATATGGTTTAGTAAATGCCATATCTGTTTGTCCGGTTGAGTCATAAAAACTAACATGACCTACTTTATCGCTCATTCCAAAATAAGCAATCATTGCATATGCTTGTTTAGTTATTTTCTCAAGATCGTTCATTGCTCCTGTAGAAATTTTCCCAAATATTAATTCTTCAGCTACACGGCCACCAAGTGCTGCACACATTTCATCAAGTAACTGATCACGTGTAGTAATTTGTCTTTCTTCGGGTAAGTACCAAGCTGCTCCAAGAGCACGACCACGAGGTATAATTGTAACCTTTACTAATGGGTGAGCATGTTCAAGCAACCAACTTACAGTAGCATGACCAGCTTCGTGGAATGCAATTGTTTTCTTCTCATCTTTTGTAATGATTTTGGTTTTACGCTCCATACCACCAACTATTCTATCCACAGCATCAAGAAAATCCTGACGTTCAACTACTTTCTTTTCTTTTCTGGCAGCAATTAAAGCTGATTCATTACAAACATTTGCTATATCTGCTCCAGAAAATCCAGGAGTTTGCTTTGAAAGAAAATCAACATCCAGATTCGTTTCAAGCTTAATTGGCTTAAGGTGAACGTTGAAAATATCTTTACGCTCATTTATATCAGGTAACTCAAGATGAATCTGCCTATCAAAACGACCGGCTCTCATAAGTGCTTTGTCCAAAATATCAGCACGGTTTGTTGCACCCATAATTATTACACCAACATTATTTCCAAACCCATCCATTTCAGTTAACAACTGATTCAATGTGTTTTCTCTTTCGTCATTTGAACCCATATTAGGATTTCGCCCACGAGCCCGACCGATAGCATCTATCTCATCAATAAAAATGATACAAGGTGCTTTTTCTTTTGCCTGCTTAAATAAATCACGAACACGAGATGCTCCAACACCAACAAACATTTCAACAAAGTCGGAACCTGACATTGAAAAGAAAGGTACGTTTGCTTCACCTGCAACTGCTTTCGCTAATAGTGTTTTTCCTGTTCCCGGAGGTCCTACAAGTAATACTCCTTTTGGAATTTTACCACCAAGATCAGTATATTTCTTAGGAGTTTTTAGGAAATCAACAATTTCTCTTACCTCAACCTTAGCTTCTTGTAAACCTGCTACATCAGTAAAATCAACCTTTACTGTACTTTCTTTATCAAAAAGTTGGGCTTTTGATTTACCTACACTAAATATATTTCCTCCACCGGCAGCACCACCACCTTTTGACATTCTTCTGAAAATAAATAGCCAAATAGCCAGTATCAATAAAATCGGAAATACCCACCCGAATACATCGCGAAGGTAATTTGGTTGTGTTTTATAACTTACTTCTATATGCTCACTTCTTATTGAGCTTTCTTGTGCATCGTTTATCCACTTTTCAAAGTACTCCATTGATCCTATTGTAAAATAAAAATGCGGACCACCTTTTGAAACACCTGAGAATGTACCTCCTGTTAAATCTTTGTATCTTGGATCACTTAGTCGATCTTCCTTAATGTATATATTGGCTCTTTCTTTATTTACAACTACTATTTTTGCAACATCTCCATTACTAAGCATGTCTCTTTCGAATTCCTGCATAGTAATTTCTTGTGGCTTAGGAGTAAAACTCAAAAGCTGCATACCAATAAAAACAACTGCGATTAAACCATATATCCAGTATACATTGAACTTAGGCTTAGGCTTATTACCCGGATTTGATCCAGAGTTTTGTTTCTTTTTTTCTTCTGTATTATATGCCATTATTTTTTATCTCCTGATTTAATATCATCATTATAATGAGTAAGCTTTGCATCAGCCCACAAATCTTCTAATTTATATAAATTTCTATATTCGTTTTGGAAAATATGCACAACAACATCTGCGTAATCTAATAAAACCCAAGTAGCATTTTCCAATCCTTCTTTGTGCCAAACCTTTTCGCCAGTTTCTTCACGAACAGTATCTATAACAGATTGTGCTATCGCATCAACTTGTGTATTTGAATCACCATGACAAATAATGAAATATTTACAAACTGAATTTTCTAATTCTGAAAGATCTAAGCTTACGGTGTCTTTTCCTTTTTTCTTTAAAATGCCTTCAATTGCTGCACTTACTATTTCTTTTGTGTTTGTTTTCGCTTTAGTTTTCTGTTTCGCCATTCGTTATTTTTTTGCAAAGGTAATGAAATTAACATTGATTATAAATTCTGTCCTACTTGATGTTAAGTCTTATGTATTGTAATTAATATTGTGTGTTTATCAAAAACCATTCCTTATGAACACAAGACATCATGTATTTGTTTAGTCGGTAAATTTGTCATTTTTTCGGCACTATTCGTATGTAATTTAAAGAATTTGTCATGTTTCTTTATTATTTGGCAGATTTCGCCTTAACTTTACTTTAAATATTTTTATATGGATCCTTGGCAAAGAATAGTAAAACTTGATTCTGTAGAATCAACAAATGATTATGTTTCTGGTTTATTAAAAAAAATGAAACCGGAAGAGGGATCAATATATTCCTCTTTGTTTCAAAGTGCTGGTAAAGGCATAGGTCAAAATACATGGGAAAGCAAAAAAGGAATGAATTTATTATTTAGTTTAATTCTTTATCCTTCATTTTTGCCAGTTGAAGATCAATTCCTAATATCAAAAGCAGTGTCGCTAGGCATTGCAAATTATATTCAGGCGAAAATAAATAACATTAAAATAAAATGGCCCAATGATATTTATTGTAAGGATAATAAAATTGCAGGCATTTTAATTGAAAACTCTATAAAGGGTTCAAACTTAAATTCAAGTATTATTGGAATAGGATTTAATTTAAATCAGGAAGAATTTAAAAGTGATGCTCCTAACCCGATTTCATTGCATCAGATCACAAACAAAACCTACTCTATAGATCAGGAAATAGTTAAAATAAGAACTAACATTCGCTTTTTTTATGACAAATTAAAAGCCGGTAAATTTGAAGAAATAAACCATGAATATTTAAAATGTTTGTACAGGTTTAATGAAGTTCATGTATTTAAAACTGGCAATGAAATATTCAAGGCAAGTATTATTGGCATTAATAAATATGGACATCTGCAGTTAAAAACTGAAAATAATGAAATAAGAGAATACGGATTTAAAGAAACTGAATTTATAATCTAATATTATTCTTCTTTTACTTTCTCATTAAAAAAAATAACAAGCTGATCAACCATTGCATCAATACCTTTTTCAAGATGCTTGCCTACCATCATTTTCATCATTGGATTCAAGTTAGCATCTATAGTTAACCTTACTGCGGTAGTTTTTTCTTCATTCTCAATTGGTTTCAGCTGAATCCAAAAGAAGAAACTGAAAGGAGATTTACCATCACTTGTAATTTTAATCAGTTTATAGGGCTCTTTTTCAATGATTTTTAACCCAGCTTGACCAACTCCATCAATATTAAACTTACATGTATCCTCGGTAGATTCAAAATCTTTTACCTTTTCTTGAGGAACAACTGCTTTTAAATTATTAAAATCTGTTAAGAAATTATATATCAGCTCTTCTGACTTGTTAATCTTCCCTGTTTTGCTTGAATATTTACTCATTAAGGTTAAAAGTTTAAGGTTAAAAGTTATTTATTCCAATTTTCTGGATCGTTTCTCCATGCTCGCAGCGTTTCTAAATCTGACTCTTTAACATATCCCGATTCTAAAGCTAGATCTATAAGAACTTCGTAATTACTTAGAGTTGTGAGTTTTACATCTGAATTCTTGAAATTATCTTCAGAGATTTTAAATCCATATGTGAAAATTGCTACCATTCCCATCACCTCAATTTCTGCTTTTCTTAGAGCTTCAACAGCGTTTAGACTACTTTTTCCAGTAGATATTAAATCTTCAATTACAACTACTTTTTTGCCTGATTCAATTTGGCCTTCAATCATATTTCCTAAACCATGTTCTTTGGGTTTTGGACGAACATAAACAAAAGGTAAGTGCATAGCATCGGCAACTAACATTCCAATTGCAATTGCTCCAGTAGCAACTCCTGCAATATAATCAGGTGTTTCGTATTCCTTTTCAATTATCTTAACAAAAGTATTTTTAATCTCATTTCTAATTTCAGGATAGGATAATGTTTTTCTGTTATCGCAATATATTGGGGATTTCCAGCCTGATGCCCAAGTGAAATAATTTGCAGGTTGTAACTTAATTGCCTTAATTTGCAGTAAGGATTCAGCTATTTTTTTCTCTAAATTTTCCATACCGCAAATGTATAAAGTTTTTTATAAGGATATAATAGTTTTTTTTACACAAAATGAACAAAGTTTTCCTGAGAATAGTGAAAATAAAATCCATTATTTCAGAAACAAAAAGCATCTAAAAATAGCTCTGGAAAGTTTTATTAATAATTCAGAAATAAAAAACTTATATGTAATTGCTAATAATCCAAAACGTGTATTTGGTAAATTCATTAAGTTGTATAAACTAATTGAAGCCGCTGGCGGGCTTGTCTTATGCAGTAACAAAGCCTTATTTATTTTCAGGAGAGGAAAATGGGATTTACCGAAAGGGAAACTTGAAAAAGGTGAAAGTCCTGAGACAGGAGCTATTAGAGAAGTTGAAGAAGAATGCGGATTGAGTAATCTTACTTTAAAGAAATTGCTCGATATAACTTATCACACGTATACTCTAGATGGAAAAGATATTTTAAAACGAACGTATTGGTTTGAAATGGCACACGATGGACTTCAGGAACCAACACCTCAAACTGAAGAAGAAATTACTGAAGCAAAATGGATTGAACCTAACGATTATAAAAAAATCATTAAGAATACATTTCCTTCAATAATTCAGGTTTTAAAAAAGGGGAATATACTCAAGTAATTTATCCTAAATATCGCCGTTAGCTCTCATTTTCTTAAAAATCACAAACTCAGCATTCTGATCTGGCGATGGAGC